>JACCEE010716427.1_pt1 | contig 36610 bp, 38 predicted proteins | sample 7449931 | NCBI WGS metagenome assembly JACCEE01 (sample SAMN15323457, study PRJNA562643) | freshwater metagenome | isolation source: river surface water | place: USA:Blue River Watershed | collected 2017-08-19 | reverse complement strand
GAAGACTATTAGGTATAGCTTCTAATAATTGGTTTACTTGAATTTTATGTCCTTTAAATACTGTCATAACTTATTGATTAACAGCATCTAAGATACGAAATTTAATTCATAAAAACAAACACAAAATGCTGATATTCAATATTTTATAAATAATATCAATAAGTATAAAAACTAAAAAGTCGGAAGATAATTCTTCCGACCATGACTAGTCAATGAACCGGCTTTTTTTATTGTATTATTTACCCATTGGAACAGCAGCTCCAACACCCGAATCTTTAAACTGAATGATATCTCCACTCACAAAAACGTCATGACGTATAAACAATGGAAACACATATGTCCAACTATCATCGACTGTTAAATTTGCAATCGCCTGATTGTCTTTTAATTTAGCATTTGTGTACATATCTGATTTTGCCAAATACAATAATCCTTCCTTCGACTGACCACCGATTCCAAACATATAAAACGTACCAGAATGACCTTTTGCCACTCCTATAATTTTAAAATTCCCCGCTTGTAACGATGCGTTGGTTGTTAAATATCCTTTTTGAACCGAACAACTACTCAATAGCAAACCGGCAATAATTGCAATGAAAAGACTTCTCATGATTTCTGTTTTTAGTATTCAAATATAATCAATAAATCGTTTCTACGATTATCGTGTTCCCCAAAGACCTTTACTTACCCAATATCGAAACTGAATAAGCGTTTGTGCTTTAGCAAATTGCAACGAAATTACATACATCAAAGCAAGAGCAAAAGTTGCAGCCCATTTTGCCAATTCACGCACAGAACTTTTAACGAGTTCGAGTTTGTTTCCCCACACACGGGCTTGTTCACTCATACCAACTCCGATAGCTTGTTTTTCAAGAAATGTTTTTGTGGCTCTCGAAATCGGGATTATATGGTGAACATACGGTTTTGGAGCATAATATACCATTCCTCCGATGCTGCGAATCTTCATATAAATATCTTTTTCTTCGCCGCCCATCATATTTTTTCCGGTTCGACCCAATTGGGGATTAAACAATCCGATTTGATTAAAAACATCTTTTTTGAAAATCATATTTGCGCCAACAGGATATTTCTTACCATTCAAAATACACGGGTTTTCGCCCATATTTAGGACCGAAAAAATCGGCATTAGCACTTGCGATACCCATCGTGGTTTTTTGCCTTCAAAACGAGGATAAATGCGTCCGCCAATGAGTGCTGCCTGTGGGTATTGTCCGATAAATTGTTCTATTTCTTTTAAATATTGAGGTTGAGCGACAGCATCGTCATCTATAAATGCGATATATTTCCCTTTTGCTAACTGAATTCCCCGATTTCTGGCATGAGAAAGTCCTTGAGCCATTTCCAAATAATATTGAACATTCAACTGGGGATTTTGAGCTATAAATGTTTTACAAATCGCAGCTGTATTATCGGTACAATTATTATCAATAATGATTAATTCCCATTTACTTGAATCAAAGATTTGAGCTGACATACTTTCGAGTGCAAATGGTAAAAAAGCATCTCGATTATAGGTGCATATAACAACTGTGATTAAAATAGTATCAGTATTTCCGCTTTGAGATTCCACGTTGATGTTTTTTTATTTCGATAAGGGTTGTGCAAAGGTTTTCACATCATTTGCTGAAATTGTCTTGTCGCCCAAAATAATGAGCCTTTCTATGACGTTGCGAAACTCGCGTATATTGCCCGTCCAACTATATTGCTGTAATATTTCGATAGCTTCAGTGGCAATTTCTTTTTTCTGCATTCCCATTTCACGACATATTTCAGTAAGAAAATGATCTGCCAATAAAGGTATATCGCTTGATCGTTCTTTGAGCGAGGGAACTTTAATCAGGATAACACTCAACCGATGATAAAGATCTTCACGAAAACGTCCGGCGGCAATTTCTTCTTTCAAGTCTTTATTTGTTGCAGCAATAACTCTCACATTAATAGCGACATCGCCATCGCCACCTACACGAGAGATTTTATGTTCCTGCAAGGCTCGTAATACTTTTGCTTGTGCCGATAAACTCATATCGCCAACTTCGTCGAGAAAGATGGTTCCGTTTTCAGCAAGTTCAAATTTCCCTTTCCTTTGTTTTATTGCCGAAGTAAATGCTCCTTTTTCATGACCGAACAATTCACTTTCGATCAATTCGGATGGAATTGCAGCGCAATTTACTTCAACAAATGGTCCAAGTGAACGGTTGCTTTGTTCGTGTATTTCACGAGCTACCAATTCTTTCCCTGTTCCATTTTCACCGGTAATCAAGACACGTGCATCGGTTGTTGCTACTTTAGCTATCATATCGCGGATTGTGCCAAGCGCTTCCGATTGTCCAATCATCTGATACTTACTTTCGATTTTCTTCTTAAGTGTTTTAGTTTCAGTTACGAGTTTACTTTTATCGAGCGCATTTTTAACGGTGATTAATATTCTGTTCAAATCAAGCGGTTTCGCGATAAAATCATAAGCTCCGGCTTTAATTGCGTCAACGGCAATATCAATTGTACCATGTCCGGAAATCATAACAACAGGAATATCAGCATGTTCTTCCGACATTTTTTTTAAAACATCCATTCCATCGAGGTCTCCGGGCATTTTGATGTCACAAAACACGAGATCATATTTTGTTTGTGATATTTTCTCTAAGCCTTGAACTCCACTTTCAGCAACATCAGCTTCGTATTTTTCAAATTCAAGGATTTCTTTCAATGAGTTTCTGATGCCCCGTTCGTCATCAATAATTAAAACTTTTGTCATAAAAGCTTATTTTGAAATTTCTTGTAATAATTGTTTTTTATTTACCGGAACAACACCCGAATATTCACAAACCAACCCACCGGCAATATTGCTAATTCTAGCAATTTCAGTTGCTTCAACACCGGCACTTAAACAAAGAGTTGCAACACTTATCACCGTATCTCCGGCCCCACTGACATCGGCAACTTCGCGAATATGAGTGGGCACATGATAAAACGAATCTCCATCGGTAATAATCATTCCCAATTCTGACAATGTAACCATCAAATGCTTGATTTGCATTTGCTTTTGAAATTGAGAAATATGTTTATGAATGGTTTCGAAGTCATTTTTTCTGACCTCTATTTTAAGTCCTTCGCAAAGTTCTTTAAAATTAGGTTTAAAGAGTGTAGTCCCTTTGTAATCAATAAAGTTCCGCTTTTTGGGATCAACCGTTACCGGAATTTTCTTCTTTTCAGCAATTTGAACGATATTTGAAATAAGTTGTTTTGAAATAACACCCTTATCATAATCTTCAAAGATAATTGCATCAACGTTTTGTTCATTTAAAATAGTATCAACTTGATGTATCATTGATCGTTCCTGTTCGGGAGTCACGGTATATGTAACCTCTTCATCTATTCGCAAACAATGTTGTGTTCCACTAATGACGCGAGTTTTTGTTGTTGTTTTACGGTCTTTATCACAAATAATACCCATACCGGTCATCTCAGCTTGTTCAAGCAAACCAAGAAAAATACGTCCTTTTTCATCATCACCAATTATTGAGCATAATATAGGATTTGCACCCAGGGATTTTATATTTAATGCAACATTTGCAGCTCCACCTAATCGATTTTCTCGTTTTTCAACCGAAACAATTGGAACAGGAGCTTCAGGTGATATTCGCTCAACCTTACCCCATAAATAAGCATCGACCATAACATCGCCGATAATAAGCACCGTTTTTTGGTTAAATGACTCAAATACTGATTGATAATCGTGCATGACGCAAACATTTACATTATTAAGCAAATGTAATGATAATAATAATCAAACAGATGACTTTTGAAATACAAATACTATTGTTCGATTCAAGAAAATGGCAAACACGCAAAAAGAAATGTAACAAAATGACATAGAACAATATTTCATTCCTTTTATGCAATAAAAAGTATCAATGATATTAATATAATTTTTTACTTTGCATAGAAAAATAAGTGTATAATACAAAAATGCTGTCTGGTAATGGAAATAAAAGAATTAGCAAAACAAGCAAAACAAGCCTCAATTCAACTGGCTGCTGTCGATCCGGAATTAAAAAATCAAGCTTTGAAAGAAATAGCGCTCATGCTCAAAGCCCGTTCAAATGATATAATTACCGCAAATCAAGAAGATATCGCAAGAAGCGAAAGTCAAAATCTTGCAACTCCACTTCTGAAACGTTTAAAATACGATGTTTCAAAAATCAAAGAAAGTATCGACGGACTGAACAGTCTGATTATGTTACCGGAACCAACTGGCGAAACTCTTACTGCAACTGAACTCGATAAAGGACTTGAATTATATAAAGTTAGCTGTCCTATTGGTGTTATTGGTGTTATATTTGAATCGCGCCCCGATGCTTTGGTTCAAATTTCATCTTTATGTCTGAAAAGTTCGAATGCGGTAATTTTGAAAGGTGGTAGCGAAGCTCAAAAAACGAATAAAATATTAGCTGAAATTATCACATTAGCAACCGATAAAATTGGTATACCAAAAGGATGGCTTCAATTAATCGAAACCAGAAGCGATGTAAATGAAATGCTTACGTGCGATAAATATATCGATTTAATCATTCCTCGCGGATCAAACGACTTCGTAAAATACATTATGGCACATTCAAGCATCCCCGTTTTAGGACATGCAGATGGAATCTGTCACGTTTATATCGATAAAGAAGCTGATTTGGAAATGGCGGTTAAAGTTGCTACCGATTCAAAATGTCAATACGTTGCGGTATGCAACGCAACTGAAACAATATTAGTCCATTCAGCAATTGCTTCTTCATTTTTACCACAACTAAAAAAATCGCTCGATTCATTTAATGTTGAAATTTTTGGTTGTGAAAAAACTGCTGCTATAATTTCGGTGCAAGCAGCAGACGAAACAACATGGAAAAATGAATATCTCGACTATAAAGTTTCAGTTAAAGTTGTTGATGATATAATTGAGGCTATCAATCACATAAACCAATATGGTTCGGGACATACAGAGTCTATCATAACTCAAAATTCAAAAACAGCATCGCAATTCATGAAACTCATCGATTCGGGAAATGTATTTTGGAATGCCAGTACTCGATTCAGCGATGGATTTCGATATGGACTTGGTGCTGAAGTTGGAGTAAGTACAAATAAAATTCATGCACGCGGACCCGTTGGAATGGAAGGTCTACTCATTTATAAATGGTTATTAAAAGGTAATGGTCACATTGTTGGCGACTATGCTTCAGGTAAAAAATCATTTACACACGAAAAGCTGAATAAAAAATTCACTATTTAGACTTCATGTAACTTATAATTAACAATATCCCCACTCTAATAAGGTGGGGATATCTCTCCATAAAAAAAACAGAAATTTCAAAATTGATTTATATAACAAACTGACAATTAAATCATTTTGAACAAATACAATTAAAATTAAGGATCTGAGATCACATCTTTCCTAATAAAAAACAATTAAACTATATCATAATGAAACTTTGGGATAAAGGAACAAAAACCGACGCATTAATTGAAACATTTACCGTAGGTCGCGATCGCGAATTTGACATATATCTTGCTGAAGCAGATATACTTGGAAACATAGCTCATACAGAAATGCTTGCCTCCATCAATTTATTAACCATCGACGAAAAAAATAAAATACACGCTGAACTTAAAGAAATTTATAAAACTGTTTTAAACGGAACATTCATCATCGAGGATGGAATCGAAGATGTTCATTCACAAGTAGAGCTTTTATTAACACGAAAATTAGGCGATATCGGCAAAAAAGTACACAGTGGACGTTCAAGAAATGATCAGGTTCTTGTTGATATGAAACTGTATATGCGAAAAGAACAATTGCTTGTTCTTGATGAGGTTAAAAATCTGTTCAACCTCCTTATTTCATTGAGTAATAAGCATAAAGATGAAATTATTCCAGGATATACACATTTACAGGTAGCAATGCCTTCGTCATTTGGATTATGGTTTGGCTGTTATGCTGAAAGTTTGGTTGATGACACACAAATGCTCTTATCGGCATTTAAGGTTAATAACCAAAATCCATTAGGTTCAGCAGCCGGATACGGGAATTCATTTCCACTCAATCGACAAATGACCACCGACTTACTTGGCTTCGATTCGCTCAATTACAATGTAATGTATGCACAAATGGGACGAGGCAAAACAGAAAAAATAACAGCATATGCACTGGCTTCAATTGGCTCGACTTTATCGAAATTGGCCAATGAAATATGCCTTTTTATGAATCAAAATTTTGGATTCGTATCATTTCCAGAAAATCTAACAACAGGATCAAGCATCATGCCTCATAAAAAGAATCCGGATGTTTTTGAGTTAATCAGATCAAAATGCAACAGGCTTCAGGCAATTCCTTCAGAAATAGGTTTTATTACAACCAATCTCCCTTTTGGATACAACAGAGACCTTCAGATAATAAAAGAGGTTTTAATGCCGTTTTTTGAAGAAATACGAGCATGTTTACGTCTAACACAAGTAATGCTCGAAAATATTATCATCACCAAAGATATTATCAAAGATAGCAGATACAAATATATTTTCAGCGTCGAAGAAGTTAATAAACTGGTAGTCAACGGAATGCCATTTCGAGATGCTTATAAAAAAATTGGAATAGACATCAACGAAGGAAAATTTGATCCAGAAACAACGGTTCACCACACACACGAAGGAAGTATTGGCAATTTGTGTAATGACAAAATCGAGGAAAAATTCCTTAACGTTTTAAATGAATTTCAAACAGGTAAAATAGATAAATCCATTAATAATTTATTATCATAAACACAAAAGATATATAATCATTTAAAAACTAACCATATGCGACATTCATTTAAACCGATAATATTGATAATTCTTATAGTCATTGGATTATCAGCTTATTGTCAAAACAATGACAATAAAATCCATTGGTTATCATTCAAAGAAGCTCTTGAAAAAAACAAGAAACAACCTCGAAAAATGATAATGGATGTTTATACTGAATGGTGTGGTTGGTGTAAATATATGGATAAAACAACATTTACTGACCCGAATATTGTTGCCTACATTAATGCAAATTATTATGCTGTAAAATTTGATGCCGAAGGAAATGACTCTCTGATTTACAAAGGGAAATTATATTACAATAAAACGAATACAACAATTGGAGGTCGAAAGCCATCACATCCTTTGGCTATTGATATTCTTCATGGGCAATTGTCATATCCAAATCTTGTATATTTTGATGATAGTACAAATATCATTACAGCAATTCCGGGCTATAAATCAGCAAAAGATCTTGAAGCTTTTTTGATTTATTTTGGAGAAGATCTATACAAATATGTTAATCTTCAACCGTTTTTAAATGACTTTAATAATACATTTACTGATTCTCTCAAAAACAAAACTGAAAAAGTAAAATGGTTAACGATACAAGAAGCAGTAGAAAAATCAAAAAAAGAAAAAAGAAAGATATTAGTAAGCCTTCAAACAGATTGGTGTTTAACATGCAAAATAATGGACAACAGTGTTTTTAGTAATACGAAGTTAAGCGACTATATAAATAAAAACTACTATCCTGTTCGTTTTAATGCAACTTCAAAAGACACCGTTAGATTTAAAGATTTTACATTTATAAATGAAAATAAAGAGCATCCATTTCATCAATTTGCAGTTTCTTTATTGAATGGAAAAATGCAATTTCCGAACTTTGTTTTTATTGACGAGAATAACAATCTTCTCTCTGCAGTACCAGGATATATGACCCTAGAAAGTATTGAACCAATAATAAAATACTTCTCGAGCAATGCATATCAAACGCAAAAATGGGAAGAATTTAGGAAAATATTTATTAGTGATTTACAATAAACATCAATCATAAAAAAGGCGTAGAATCGAAATATTCTACGCCTTTTTTATATTCCTTTCGACAATTTATTTCTGCCAAAAATAATTAACATACAAATAGAGAAGAAAACTCACTGTATTTATCACAAAAGTAAATGCTACAAGCGAGCCTAATTTGTGATGTTTCTTAAACTTTTCTTTAAAATATTTATAACCATAAAGAAATGTCGACACAAAACTAGCATAAGCCAAGAATGCTAGAAAAAAAGCTAAAGCATGCATAATTATTACATTTTAATACGAAGTCAAAAATACAATTTTTAATAAAACAACAATGAACTCATGGAATCAAAATTCAACTGTTCATTAGCTACATCAAAAATATCTTTAGAAGAAATCTGACGTATTTTACTTAACAACAACTCATAACTCTCAACTTTACCATAAACCATCAGTTGACGAGCTTGAGACATCATGATTGACAAATAATTATCGTATGACATCGCAAGTTGTCCTATAACCTGATTCTTATAAATCACTAATTGATCGTCAGACAAAGGTTTCAACCTCAATCGTTCAATCTCTTTTTTTATTATATCACAACACTTCTCAACTTTATTTCTTTCTGTACCGAAGTAAACACAAAACATTCCCGTATCATAATATGGAGTATAGTTCGATTCAACATTATATGTAAGTCCCTTCTTTTCTCTTAACGACAAATTAAGAATAGAATTAAAACAAGGTCCGCCAAGCATATTATTTAAAAACGAAAACGTTAATCTCTTTGAATCAAAACAATCATAAGCTTTACAGCCAAGCATAAAATGCGATTGGAATGTTTTTCTATTCAATTCTAAATCAAATTTAGCATTCTGACAAGAGAACTTACTCCTTTTAACAACATCAACACTGGTTTCCTTTGAGAAATAAAACTCCACCTCCGACCTAAATTCATCAAAAGGCACATTACCAACAAACGAAACCACTAAATTACTATTCACATAATATTTTCGATAAAATTCAACAATCGATTCCTTTGTTATTGTCTTCAAATCTTTTTTATTGCCGAGTACAGAATGAGCCAAAGGTGTCTGTTCAAACAAATATTCTTCAAAACTATCACCAATCAACTCAGCTGGGGAATCTTCATAAGAAGCTATCTCATCAAAAACAACATGCTTCTCTTTTTTTAGTTCATTTTCATCAAAACAAGAATTATAAAAAATATCACTCAAAACATCGAGTGCTTTTCTATAAAATTCACGCACAATACTAACATGAACACACGTTTCCTCTTTTGACGTATACGCATTAAAGTCTCCACCAAATCCTTCTACATCTTGAATAATATCAAAAGCAGATCGACTCTTCGTGCCTTTAAAAAGCATATGTTCTATAAGATGAGCAACGCCATACTCGCCTATCGCCTCATCCTTCGAACCCACATCAACAAAAAAACCAACATGAGCAACCGTAGACATGCTTTCAGAATACACAACACGCACCCCCGAATTCAAAACAAAAACTTCCGTCCTATTAATCATCTCAATATAAATTCAGATGATTGTTCCACGTGGAACAATCATCTACCCATATACACTAATAAAATATTTATATCAGAAGGAGAAACTCCAGAAATTCGCGACGCTTGTCCTATGGTTTCAGGATTAATCAATTTGAGCTTTTGTCTTGCTTCTGTGGATAATGAATGAATGACATCATAATCAAATTTATCTTTGATTTTAACATAATCTAAACGATTGATTTTATCAGCAATAATCCTTTCCTTTTCAATATATCCAGAATACTTAATATCAACTTCTATCATTTCATTCAATTCACTCACTGAAGTTGAAGCTTGTCGATAAAGCTCAATTGCATCATCTGACAATAATGATTGAATGTCATTTATCGTAACATTTGGGCGTGACAACAATTGAGACAATTTCACACCTTGACTTAACGATGATTCATTAATTGACTCAAGTATAGGATTTGCAACTTGTGGCTTTACGGAAATATTAGAGACAATATTCTTCAATTTCTCAAACTCTTCGTATTTTTTACAAAACACTGAATATCTATCATTGGTTACGAGTCCAATATTATACGCTTTAGGAGTTAACCTTTGATCTGCGTTATCTTGTCTTAACAAAATTCTATATTCAGCGCGCGATGTAAACATTCGATATGGTTCGTTGACTCCTTTCGTAACAAGATCATCAATTAGAACTCCAATATAAGCCTCATCTCGTTTCAAGGTAAAAGAATCTTTACCTAAAACATTTTGATGTGCATTTATTCCGGCAATCAAACCTTGAGCTGCGGCTTCTTCATAACCAGTAGTACCATTTATCTGTCCTGCGAAAAATAAATTTTTCACAGACTTCGTTTCTAAAGTATAATGCAACTGAGTCGGTGAAAAATAATCATATTCAATTGCATATCCAGGTCTAAATATTTTACAATTTTCTAAACCGGAAATTAATCTCAAAGCTTTATACTGTACATCTGCAGGTAATGAAGAACTAAACCCGTTAAGATAAAATTCGTTTGTATTAAAACCTTCGGGTTCTAAAAATAATTGATGAGCATTTTTTTGATAGAAAGTAACAATCTTTGTTTCTATTGATGGACAATATCGAGGACCAACACTTTGAATTGTTCCATTGTACATTGGAGAATCATTAAATCCTTCTTTTAATACTTCATGGACTTTTTCATTTGTATAGGTCATAAAACAACTTAGCTGCTTTTCTAATTTCACAGTATCATGTAAAAAAGAAAAACTACGTAAATCATCATCACCTTTTTGCTCAATACATTTTGAAAAATCTATTGTTCTTCCATCAATTCGAACAGGTGTACCAGTTTTCATCCTTCCTACTTCAAATCCCCTATCTCTTAATTGATCGGACAATAAATAGGATGCAGGTTCTGAAACTCTACCACCTTTTAACTTAACTCTACCAACATGCATAAGTCCATTCAAGAATGTACCATTTGTCAAAACAACTGCCGATGAATTTATTTCAATATTCATTGCCGTTTTTACACCACAAATAGTATCGCCATCAAACAGTAAATTTGTAACAGTATCTTGCCAAAAATCAAGATTAGGAATCGATTCTAAAATTTTTCTCCATTCTAAAGAGAACAAGGTTCTATCGCATTGCGCACGAGGACTCCACATTGCAGGTCCTTTTGATTTGTTCAACATTCTAAATTGTAACATCGATTTATCTGTCACAATTCCTGAATATCCACCAAGTGCATCGATTTCTCGAACAATTTGACCTTTCGCAATTCCACCCATAGCTGGATTACATGACATTGCTGCCATTTTCTCCATATTCATAGTTATGAGCAAAACTTTTGAACCGAGATTTGCTGCTGCTGCTGCTGCCTCGCATCCTGCATGACCAGCACCAACAACAATAACATCATATTTTGATAACATGCTAAATTATTTTATGAGAGATAAATAATAATCTTCACGTAATGACATATTGTATCGTTTATCATTCGTATCGTCTTCGTAACCGCATAAATGCAAAAGACCATGAATTATTATTCTATATAGTTCTTGTAAAACTGTTACTTTTATTAGAGATGCATTTTCGACTATTCTATCAACACTTATGAAAATATCTGAAGTAATTTGATTGTCTTGTGCATAATCAAACGTAATAATGTCGGTAAAATAATCATGATTCAAATATTCTTTGTTTATTTCTAACAAATAGTTATCTGAACAAAAAATAATGTTTACAGATTTGATATTTTTTTGTTCTTCGAGTGCAATTTTTTTTGCAATTTCACGAACTATTTTTTTTAAGAATGCTGGAGGTTGAGCATCTTCATTAAAGAAATAAATATTCACAAGTAGTTAAATACTAATATTTTATATTAAAACTTATAATGGAATATTAATGTTACTTCATTACCTTTATCATTATAAATTACTTGATCCGTTAGACTATTCATCAAAAAAATACCTCGTCCAGTTTCTTTTTCTAGATTATCGGGTAAAGTAGGATCAGCAATTTGATAATGATTAAATCCATCACCGTTATCTTTGATTATAAAAGTAATTGAACTCTCGGTATATGAATAATGGATAGATACTTTCTTCGTAATATCTTCTTTATTTCCATGAACAATTGAATTCTTAACTGCCTCAGTAACAGATACTAAAAGATTAGCATACATATCTGAATCAAATTTAATTGTATCAGACAATTCGTCTACTAATTTCTCTACAATTGTTAGATTTTCAATACTCGATTGGATTTCAATCTTCTTCATATTATCAAAATTTTCGTAAACAAATTTAATTTTTTTTTCTTATCGAGTATTCATATTTATCAAATACATTTCAAACTTTTTCTTATAAAAATTCTGTAGTTTGATATTGTCATATTTCAAGGTTTCTGAATATGATTTATTATTGTTTTTATACTTTAAATTTAATACAGGGTTACTCGTTAATGTTTGATTTCCTTGTTTTGACTCTCTTTTTTTATCTGTTTCTCTTTCTTTATCAGCATTTTCAGCTTCCAATAATCGAGTTAAAATTTGATTTTGTCTATTAATCGTTTGATTATTAATGCTTTTATTGATTATATCTTTTTGATTTTGATCAATCAACTGCTTCACTTCATTTAATTTTTGAGTGGCTTCAGGCGAAAAAGTACCATCTTTTATCAAATCATTTATCATTTTTTCGTATTTCTCTTGTTCTGAAAGCATTTTTCCTAATTGTTTTGACATTTGATTAGCTTTTTGTCCAGCTTTCATTTGACTTATCATTTGCTGCAGCTGTTGTTTCATTGATTGCTGTTGCATTTTTATATCTGATAATGATTGACTCTTACTCCCCTTGCCTTTTTTGGGATTTTTACATTGACTGCTTGAATTTTGATTATTAGACATTTGTTGATTTTGCATATTTTGCAAAATTTCCGATAGCAATAGGGCCAAGTTATTCAATGATGTCATTACCATTTGTTGGTTTATTACAATATATGAAGTAGAACGATCATCAAATGCGCGTTTTATCTTCGAAAAACTTTTTTCTATGTTTAAGACTTGCTCTGTAACTGGTTTATTTATAGCAGGTTGACGTTTTGCTAATGAATATAAAGAATCTTTAATTATCGAAAATGCATCGATAAATCCAAGTTGTGTGTTGAGATATTTAATATAATTTGGATCAGAGTTTTGCACTTTTTTCACAGCTTTAAATAAAGATTCCTGATCAAAAGATAAGGTTAATAAATTATCTAATATTTGACGCAATTGACTTTCATCTTCAGCATTTTGTTTTTGACTGTTATTTTGCATCATAGCAGTCATCAATTCAGATAGTTGATCCATTTTTTCAGATGAATTTCTCATCTGATTTTGTGATTTTGATTTTGAACCTTCTTTCATTTGATTTTCAGACTTTTGCATAGATTGTGAAATGTCATTGAATTCTTTTTCAAATGAATTTAAATTCATCTTTTTATCGAGTGAATTGTTTTTATCTAAAGCTTCATCATATTTCTTTTTTAAATCACCAAACTTTTGATTTAAATCATTTTGTTGCTTTGCAATATCATCCTTTGATTGTGATTTTTCAGATGCTTTATCGCTTAATTGTTCTTGTTGCTTTTTCAGATCTTTTAAATCATTTGCTATGGAATTGATATTCTTTTCAAGATCCATACGTTTAAGCAATTCAAGATTTTTATCTAATTGTTTTTCAAGATCTTCTAACGATAATTTCATGTCATTTGACATATCAAAAAATTTATCCTTATCGAATTGTTGCATCATTTTTTGATACTCATCCATCAACTTTTTTAACTCATCGTCCATTACAGATTTCATAAGCTCTTCAAGTTGTTTTTGTTTTTCTAACAATTCTTGACTTTTTTCATCAGAGTTATTTTGAAGATCATTTTTCTTTTGAGTTTGTTCAGCAATTTTATTAACCATTTGGGTTAACTGTTCTTGTTTTTGTTGAAGTTGTTTAAGCAGTTGTTGTTTCTCCCATTGCGTTACTTCTTGATTCAGAAGTTTTTGCTTAATTGATTCAATTTCATTTTTTAGTTCTTTTGTTATTTTCAAAGAAGATTTAAAATCATTTTCTATATTTTTAGATAGTTGAGATTCCATCTTTTCCATTTCAGATTTTGATGGAATTTTCATCGAAAATACAGACGATTTGGTTGATTTAGGATGATGTATCTGATCATTATCAAAAACTTCAAAATAATACTGTACATTGTCACCTTTTTTGAACGAAGAAAAATCAAATCCTAAAAAGAAATCTTGATTTGATGCAGATTTATCAATCTGAATTTCAATATGTTTTAATGAATCTTTTCTATTTGAAGTATAATAAACAAATAGAAGTTTCGAAAATCCATAATCATCTTTAATTGTTCCATTAAAATAGTTTTGAAACATATTTGAAGAATCGGCTTTAACAGAAACATCAATTGTTGGAAATAAGTCGGGAATAGAAGTAATTGAATATGAAATTAAAGCTTTATTTTTGATATAAGGATTAGTTGCTAAAACAGTATATTTTGTTGATTTAGTGACCTTTAAAGAACATTCAAATCCATTATTGTTTGTTGATTTCAAAACGTATGAATCACCCAATAATAAGCTCAATTGATCGACATCGGCCGTAGCAATTTGCCATTTCAAAATAGAACCTTCAGGAACAGAAATATCGCCGACATTATGCAATGTTTGATTTTTTTCAGAAGTATATTCCGGAACGATAGACGTTAAAGTAAAAGACCGAATCTGTGGGCTTGGAATTACTTGTAAATGATAGGGTTTTGAAGAATATTCATCAGCTTTAAATACAAAATCAATCGAATTATTAATTTCTTTAAGAGTAAACGTGAATGTTGACGGTGATTGTTTTTGCATATAATAAACAGTAGAACCAACAGATATTTCAACATTAGAAGGAATGTAATCACCCGTTATTTTCAAATTAAAGGTATAATCGGCACCCTTTTCTATTTTCATTGAACTATTCTCCAAATGAAAATGAAACGGCATTTGTGGTTCAAAATAATCCTTGTGTTTAATAATTCGTGTAGCACCGTCGGTTATCACAGACGGATAAAAGATTAAAACAGGACATATGAAAACTAAAATGGCAAAAAGAATGTAAAGATATTTTAACTTAGAACGAACATTTATTGCAAAAGGAAACGGTATTGGCTTAATTGTTTCTATTCTTTGATTAATACTTGCTATAATTAGTTGATTAAAGTCATTTTCCGACATCTTAATCAATTCAATAGTATTTTGTAACTTGTCGCTGATTTGAGGGAAATATTGGGCAATTATTAAAGCCGCCTTTTCATATGATAAAATACGTCCGATTCGATATAAGTTCAAAAAAGGCTGTACGATATAAAACAGCAACACAAAAACCAAAAGAACAATCGATGTATAGAAAATAAACGTACGTACAGGTATTGAGAAATAAGAAAAATATTCGAGTAATGAAATAACGATGAAATAACTCAAAAGAATAAGAAGAGAAATATAAAGTCCCTTAATGATTTTATTTTTATAGTATTTACTTATAAATTCATCAAGTTTCGAAAACAATATATTACTATTATTCAGCATATTAATGTCTTAAACACTTTTGAGGATCGAGTTTTGTTGTTTCCTTCCAAACCTGAAAATTGAGTGTAGTTTTACCTGTTTCTTCATCAGAATAAATGATTCCAATAGGCTGCTTACTTGTTACCTTTTGACCTTGCTTTACATAAACAGTTGACAAATTTGAATACACAGTCACAAAGTTACCGTGACGTACCAAAACAGCAGAGTTGGCACCTGGAATAATTATTATCTTAGATACTTCTCCTTCAAAAATAGCAAATGCCTTAGTTCCTTTCGAACACGAAATATCAACACCATTATTATTGATTTTTATGGAAGGAAACATTGGATGTTGATGTTCTCCAAATGTTTGAGTAACAACACCATTAGCTGTAGGCCAAGGTAAATTTCCAAGATTATCGCTAAATTTTCCGGATAAAATAACATCATTTGTTTTAACCACGGCAACGGGAGCAGCAACTGCAACTGTTTTTGCACCAGTACTTTTGTTATTGGCAGCGGCTTTACTTGCAGCAAGTTTAGCAGCAGCGGCTTTCTTAGCAGCAGCCAAAGCAGCAGCTTTGCGTTTTTCTTCGATTGCCCGTTGTTCTTCAGCAATGATGCGAGCAATTTCATTTTTCAGTTTTTCAGCGATAGCCAACTTCTTTTGTAAATCGTCCTTAAGTTCACGCTGACGTGATTCAAGCATCGATATTTCTTTCGATTTTTGATTTTGTTCATCGGCCAAAAGTTCAGTTTCATGCTGTTTATTAGCCATAACTGATTCTTTCTTCTTTATCGTTTCATTATAAGACAAAATAATTGTGTTCAATTCCTTTGTTTTACTAATAATTTGCTGCACTTGCAATCTTCGGTATTCGCTATAAAATTGTAAGTATTTAATACGTTTATATGCTTGATTAAAATCTTCGGATGAAAGAATAAACATTAAACGATCATAAGCACTTCGGTTCATATATGCATAACAAATCAGTTTTGTGTATTCAGCTTTTAAATCGCGAATTTCTGTACTGAGAACATCAACTTGTTGTTGGGTTTTAATGAGTTGTAACGACAAAAAAGACACTTCAGCATTGAGAGCACTAATGAATTCTTTTCGTAAATCTATCTTTTTTGAAATGAGTTCCAGTTTTGTGTACGATTGTTTTTTTGATAATTCGGTTTCTTTAATCAAATTACTGGTTTGTTCAATTTCATATTTCGTTCTTTCAATACGTTTCTCAATATCCTTTTTTGTTTGGGAAAAAGAACTTAATGCATTCAATATGAAGGCACAAATAACTAATATGAAACGATAATTTGTCATTATTTCAAATCAATATTTTTATAGCTTTCCGGTATTGAAAACGGATAGCTATTCGGTTCATTAAATTGCTGTTTTTGAAATTGAATTGATACAGATATTGGTTGTTTTGTTCCTTCAATAAAAACATCTATTTTCTGAGGGAAATCGACTTTTAAATCACTATTGTAAAGGAAATCGGAATAGATAATTTTAATTTGTTTATTATCCTTAAAATCGCGTACAAGAACCTCTGATATTTTTAAATTTCTATTATCTATAAAGATTCGCTCATAAATAGGAGGCAACTGCTCGTCGGTTTCATTTCGCTTAATTGTTCGTTTTTGAAAATTTTCAAGTTGAATAAATTTTCCGCTTTTTTCTTTTTTTATCAGTACATTTTTCAATACAGATTGAGTGTCTGGTACTTTACAGAAAAATGAAAGAGTATTTAAGAAAATTGATTGCAGTGATGAAAAATCGACTTCTACATTTATGAGCTTCTCAACTTGGTTATAATTTCCTTTAAAATATCGCGAATTGAGTCTGTCAATAACCGCAAAGCTGTCTTTCAAAAAAATAGCTCGTGCAACTTCGATTCCCATTCCGGGATTTATTGAAAACCAAGCAATACTATCATTTTTTAGTTTTGAAACACCATATAGCGTATTTGTCTTTTTACCTTGCTTAATAACCACTTTAAACTTTCCATAAAAGGTCGATATTGAGCCATAATTAGCCTTTAAACTATCGTATAAAATGTGCGGATTGATATTTTTTATTTCACTTTTATGAATAATTGTAGCAGGTGTTTTACAAGCAAATAAAACAACGCTAACAAGTATATATAACAAAATTTGTTTCATTCTTATTTTTTTATTCCGTATAAGATTTTAGTGATATTTTTTTATCAAGACTATTGGAGTTTCCACCTAAATTTTTTGCTTTAATCCAAGAATCGAGGGCTTCTTTTTCCATTCCGTTTTTAAAAAGAATATCTCCATAATGTTCAACAATTTCTGAATTCGATGAGCCTCCAAAACTTATGGCTTCTTCAATTTTTATTTTTGCATCGATATACCGACCCAATTTAAAAAGTACCCATGCATATGTATCGAGATAAACAGGATTTTTGGGGCTTAATTTATTACTTAGCTTGGTCATTTCCAGTGCTTTTGAAAGACTATCTTTTGTCAATGACAAATAGTAACTATAATTATTTAAAGCTCCATCGTTTGTAGGAAATGCCGTAATCGATTTATCAAAGAAATAATAGCATTTGACATGATCATTAAGTTTGAAGTAAGATTCACCAAGATACATGTAAAACTGTCCTTTTTGCTCTTGCGATGTTGCATAAGTACATCCTGTTAACAACACATTGATTGCATCGTCGAATTTTTCAAGTTTCCAAGCTGAAAAACCTGCATAAAAATACAAATTAGCATTAACAGGATAATATTGAATAGCTTGTGTACAAAGTTCATTCACAGCCTTCCAGTTACCTTCTTTAATTTCGATTTGCAATAATTGTTCAAAAACCTCGGCATTTGATTTATCTTTATTCAAAACATAATAAAGTTCCGTTTGAGCATCTTGAGTCTTATTTGCCTTTATGCAATATCGAGCTCTTGCCAAATGAACATCAATATCGTCGGGATGTACCAACAACATCGATTTTGTTAAATCATCTTCATAATTCGAGAACGATTTGATGATTTTATCTTTTTGAATTTGTTCAAAAATGAGGCTTTTACTTTTTGCAGGAATCGAAGGTATAGCAACAAGTTTTTGCAATTGTTGCATTGCAAGAATTGTATCGGGTTTACTGTAATAAAGTTTAAATAATTCAACTTCCATGTCATTGTTGTCGGGAAAAGTAGCAAGATACTTTTTTGCAATATCAATGGCATCGTCGTAAGCTTTTATTTGTTTGTTAATATCCATTAAAACAAGATAATAACGTTCTTCATTCGGATATTTTTCAATCAAAGAATGAAGCAGTTTTTTTGATTTGGAAATGTTATTTTGTTCTATAGCCAACTTAACAACCTCTTCTGATAAGGTTGGAGATGTTCCCCAAACAGTCTCCATTTGTTTATACAATTTTTCAGCTTTACAAAAATTCTTTTGTTGAATATAAATAGAGGCTAACTCATAGTAATTCAAATCATTATCGGGAGCCAATTTGATGATATTCTTCATCACCGTTTCAGCCTTATCAAACTGCTTTTTTTGTTTTAAGAGTTGAAAATAGAATAAATTATACCACACATTTTTCGGGCTTAGGCTTACAACCTTCGTCATCAATTCAACCGATGCATTGATATCTTTATTTATGTAGAAAATACGAGCCATTTCATACATTGCGGCAGAACTTTGTGGATAAAGCGATAAACACTTCATGTACAAAGACATAGCATCATTGTAATTACCAAGCATGGTTTGCTTTGATGCTTCAATCAAGCTTGCTTCATATTCAATTTCATTTTGCTGACGTAAACGAATCGTAAAATCATTTTCGTTTTTTTGGGCAAAAACCGAAGTGAAACACAAAATTAAAACCGTATGTATTAAAATGTTACGCACTACGACATGTGTATATAATCTCCAATACTTAAATCCGACGCTTTACCTTCAACAATACAATTACTTCCGATCATCGAATTTGCAATCATCTTATTTTCAATAACTGTATTTGTTTGAATAATTGAATTTTCAATAATGCATTTGTCAATTTTTGTATCTGCACCAATTGAAACATAAGGACCAACAACTGAATTTGTGATAGCCACTCCGTCTTGAATGACACAAGGTTCAATAATCACAGAATCGACAATGATTGCTTTATCTGATATAACTGAACCGTAATTTGCTAAAACTCTGCGATTTGTCAATACCGTTGCATTTTTATTTCCACAATCAAGCCATTCATCAACCTGTCCGGGATAGAACTTGATGTTTTTATTTTTCATGTTTTCGAGTGCCGTAGTAAGCTGAAATTCTCCTTTTACATGAATATCATTGTCGATTAGATATTGTAATTCATTTCGAAGGTTTTCACCATCTTTGAAATAGTAAATGCCTATGATTGCTAAGTCACTCACATACTCTTTGGGTTTTTCAACAAAATCGGTAATCATTCCCGAATTGTTCAATTTTATAACACCAAAAGCAGAGGGATCTTCAACTCTTTGAACCCATATAATCGCATCTTTTTGAGTATCGAGCTTAAAATCAGCGATAAATAATGTATCGGCAAACGCAACAATAACGTTACCTTTGAGCGATTCTTTTGCACAAAGTACTGCATGTGCCGTTCCAAGTGCTTGTTCTTGGTAACAAATCGTTCCTTTGGCACCGAGTTTTTGGGCCATTGCGACCAATGTTTCTTCAACTTTTTTGCCAAAAGCCGGATGAATAATAAAGGCTATTTCATCAACAACTTCGTTGCAAACTCGCGTAATGTCTTCAACCAAACGATGCACAATCGGTTTACCGGCAACCGGAATTAATGGTTTGGGAACAGTTAATGTATGTGGTCTCATGCGGGTTCCCATTCCCGCCATTGGAATGATTATCTTCATAATTTTTAATTTTTAATTTTTAATTTTTAATTGGGGCTAAAAATTAAAAATGTATTTAACTCTTTTCTTTAGTAGATTTAACTATGTTCGTTAATATTCTTACAATTTCAGAACAATTATATATATACTTTTTTACATCTAACTCTACTAATTGACTTTTATCCAATAGTTCTAACCAATAGAGCGTTTCGCGAGCTTCTTTATTAGCAATTGCCATTTTATGAGCAAAGTCGGCTCTACTTTCACCAGCTAATGCTTCGTTTATGTTTGCTCCTATACTGGTTCCACTTCTAAGTAACTGTTTTGAAAGAACAAATTCTCTTTTATCATTCAAAGTTTTATATAGCACAATAATATCCAATGCAAATGCAAAACTTTTATCTTTAATTATATTGTCTTTCACAACAAAAATTCTAATGTTTTCCAGTATGTCCAAATCCTCCTTCTCCACGTAAAGTTTCAGATAATTCTTCAACTTCAACTAATCGAGCTTTTTCATATTTATTGATAACCATTTGGCAAATGCGTTCTCCATTATTAATCACAAAATCTTGATTTGAAAGATTAATAAGAATTACTCCTATTTCGCCACGATAATCGGCATCGATAGTTCCGGGAGTATTCAAACATGTGATTCCACTTTTTAAAGCCAAACCACTTCGAGGACGAATTTGTGCCTCGTATCCTTCGGGGATTTCGATAAATAAACCTGTCGGAATTAATCGACGTTCCAGCGGTTTTAAAATAATTGGTTCGCTCACAAAAGCACGTAAATCCATTCCTGCCGAATGCTCTGTAGCATAATGAGGTAACGGATTATTCGATTTGTTTACAATTTTAATTTGCATATTTTCTGAACATAAATAGTTTTTCATTCCACAGTATTGCAAGCACAAATATAGCTACAAAAAGCGATTTTATTAAATAACTCACAATCATCATATTTATATGGATATACGAATTGACGAATACTAACAATAATGCCACGGCGAAATACATGCCTATTTTCTTTAAATCGTAAGGTATTGTATAATATTTCTGACACAATATGTATGACAATATTGCCATCAAAAAATAACAAATTAAGGTTGCCCAAGCACATGCCGGATAACCATAAATCGGAACAAAAACAAAATTGATAGCTAAGGTTATAACTGCACCAAATCCAACAACATACATTCCAATTTTTGTTTGATTCGACAATTTATACCAAATTGATAAATTAAAAACAATCCCTAAGAAAATGTTTGCCAAAAGTAATACCGGCACAACCCGCAATCCTTCATAAAAATTATGTCCGATGAAATGTTTAAAAACATCGATAAACACCATGATAAACACGAACAGAAACAAGGTAAATGCCACAAAATAATTTAATATCCGAGCATACAAAATCCGAGAATCTTTTTCATGAATACGTGAAAAAAACAAAGGTTCGGCTGCATAGCGAAAAGCCTGATTAAAAATTGAAATTATCATTGCCAATTTATAACTTGCACCATATATACCTACCTGTGCCAGAATGTATTGACTAGCATCGTGCCCGGGTGGAACTGTAATAAAATATCGAAGCGATACGCGGTCGTAAACCTCATTAACACTTCCTGCCAATCCTGATATAAGTAACGGCCACGAATATGTTAAAACCTTTTTAAGCAATTCATAATCAAATTTTTTATGCGATTTGAACATATCTGGCACAAGCATAAGTAATGTAACTAAACTTGCGATAACATTCGAAATAAAAATATACGAAACCTGAGGTTCTCTAAAATACTGAGCAATAAACATCAATATATTATGTTTTGCACAATAAGGAAAAACAACTAATAAAAGTACGTTTAGACCAATGTTTAAACCAATGTTAATAAACTTGATAACTGCAAATTTTACCGCTTTGTTTTCTAATCGTAATTTTGCAAAAGGAACGGTTGTAATTACATCAATACCAATAATTATTGCCATCCACAAAATATAACGTTCATTACCCTGATATCCCATAAATGCAGAAACTGGCTGCAAAAACATCATTATCAATGCAATAAATGCAGATGTTGTAAAAAACAAACTGGTCATTACCGTAGTATACACATTTTCTTTATAATGCTGTTCCTGCGAAAAACGAAAGAATCCGGTTTCCATTCCATAAGTAAGGAAAATCATTAAAAAAACGGTATAGCTATACAACTCCGTTACAATACCATAGTCCGATTGCGAAAAAAAGCGAGTGTAAAGCGGAACCAATAAAAAATTCAAAAACCGTCCCACAATGGTACTTAAACCATAAACCGCCGTTTGCCCAATAAGTTTTTTTACAATACTCAAAACACAATAAATTAGTCGGTTACGAATACATCTGCTAAAATTGCATCAGATATAAACATACCCTTATTGGTTAATACAATTGAATTGCCCAACTTTACAGCATTACCCTGTAAAACATAGCTTTCCATTTTCGCGATAAATATACTACAATATTTTTCGGGAAATGTATTTTTCAAATACTCGATATCAACACCCCAAATGGTACGAAGCGAGGTTAAAATATATTCATTAAAACAATCCTTTTTTGTTAAATACTCAACTTCGAAATAATTTTGTTTTGAACCAAGTAACGATATATATTTAAGATTGTTAGAAACATTCCATTGACGTGATTTGCCATCAAACGAATGAGCCGACGGACCAAATCCGATATACGGAATTTGTTTCCAATATGAACTGTTATGAACAGCTTCGAAACCGGGCAATGCAAAATTTGAAATTTCATAATGCACAAAACCATTTTGTTTCAAGGTTTCAACAAGTATTTCGTATTGTTGCTCACTTTGTTCTTCCGATGGAAGTTGCAGTGTTCCATTTTTCACGAATTTATTAAATGCTGTTTGTTTTTCGATGGTCAAATGATAGGCTGAAATATGTTGAATATTGAGTGAAAGTGCCTTATGAATGTTGGTCTTCCATTTATCGAGTGTTAAAGTTGGTAAGCCATAAATCAAATCGATGGTTATATTATTGAAACCTAATTTTTGTGCATTTTTAACACATAATTCAGCATCATAAGCCAAATGACGACGGTTCATAGTGCGCAAGTCATCGTCGAAAAACGATTGAATTCCAATACTTAATCGATTAATGGGTGTTTGCTTTAATGCTTCTAAATATTCTACCGTTAAATCATCGGGATTGGCTTCGAGGGTTATTTCTGTAACTTCCGATAAATCGTGATACTTTTGTAATGTTTCAAAAATTAATTTTATTTCATTGATAGTAAGAACAGTAGGTGTTCCTCCTCCAAAATAAACAGTTTTAATTTTTTGATGATTGAGATAGGTTTTTCTATCTTCAATTTCGAGTAACAAAGCTTCGACGAAAGCAGCTTTATTTGAAAGATTAAGACTGAAATAAAAATCGCAGTAATAACAGATTTTTTTACAAAATGGTATGTGAATATAAATGCCCGACATTAAAAAATGTTCAGCTTTACGTTATTATCTCATACCCTGTTTCCGTAACAACCAATGTATGTTCCCATTGAGCGGACAATTTACCATCTTTCGTTTTTACTGTCCAGCCATCGGAACGTGAGGTTTTTACCTTCCAATCTCCTTCATTTATCATTGGTTCAACGGTAAATGTCATACCCGGAATCATCAGCACTCCTTTTTCTTTTTGTGCATAATGAACAATTTCCGGTTCTTCGTGAAACTGTAATCCAATTCCATGACCACATAAATCGCGAACTACGCTATATCCATTTTTTTGTGCATGAGCATCGATAGCATCACCAATATTATTCAAACGTTCGTATGGTTTAACTTGTTCAATTCCAATTAATAAACATTCTTTGGCAACGTCAACTAATTTTTGTGCTTTTTCCGAAACTTCACCTATGCAAAACATAGCATTCGAATCGGCATAATAGCCATTCAAAATCGATGTGATATCAACATTAACAATGTCGCCGTCTTTTATAATATCATCTTTTGAAGGTATTCCATGACATACCACGTCGTTAATAGACGTGCACACACTTTTAGGAAAACCATTATAATTGAGTGGAGCAGGTTTTGCACCATTTTTTATGGTAAATTCGTGAACCCAATCGTTGATTTGTTGTGTTGAAATACCAGCTTTTATTTTTGGTCTGAGCATTTCAATTGTTTCATGAACCAATACACCGCATTTTTTCATTCCAAGTATTTGTTCGGGTGTTTTGATCATTCTACGCGATGGAACAATAAATCCTTGTTTTCTGTACACATCGAGTTTTTCATCAGCGTCTTTATGACATTTTTTATATTTCTGTCCGCTTCCGCACCAACAGTTATCGTTTGGTTGTAATTTTATATTCATTTTCAATATTTTAAAATCGAGCTATAGTTTTAAAATAAACTCGATTGTGATGGTATTCTATTTTTTCCTAAATGATTAAAAGCTGTTTCTGTAACTTCACGACCACGAGGTGTTCGTTTTAAGAAACCCTCCATGATTAAAAATGGTTCATACACTTCTTCAATTGTACCGGCATCTTCGCCTACAGCGGTTGCTATTGTTGATAAACCTACGGGTCCACCATTAAATTTGTCGATAATGGTTGTTAATATCTTATTATCCATTTCATCTAAACCACGTTTATCGATATTGAGCGATTCAAGTGAATAACGTGCAATTTCTAAATCGATGTGTCCATTACCTTTCACTTGTGCAAAATCGCGTACTCGGCGCAGCAATGCATTTGCAATACGAGGTGTTCCTCTGCTTCGTAAAGCAACTTCGTGTGCTGCTTCAGATGTTATGGTAACTCCCAAAATATGTGCTGAACGTGTTATAATAGTTTTTAATAAGTCGATATCGTAATATTCGAGCAAACATTTTATTCCAAAGCGAGCTCTTAATGGACTTGTTAATAAACCCGATCGAGTGGTTGCTCCAATTAAGGTAAAAGGATTGAGCGACAATTGAATAGACCGTGCACTTGGTCCTTTATCAATCATTATATCAATTTTATAATCTTCCATTGCCGAATAAAGATATTCTTCAACAACGGGATTTAATCGATGAATTTCGTCGATGAAGAGAACATCTTTTTCGTCAAGATTTGTTAATAAACCAGCCAAATCGCCCGGTTTATCGAGTACCGGACCCGATGTTATTTTCAAATTAACACCTAATTCATTTGCAATGATATTTGAAAGTGTTGTTTTTCCTAAACCCGGAGGTCCGTGAAGCAATACATGATCGAGAGCTTCGCCTCGCATTTTTGTGGCTTTTACAAAAACTTTCAGGTTTTCAACAATATTGTTTTGTCCACTAAAATCATCAAAACTTAAAGGTCTGAGTTGTTTTTCAAATTCCTTTTCAGCCGGCGTTAAGTTCTGTGTTTCTATCGATTGTCTCATTTATTAAAAAAAGTATTTGCAAAAGTACAAATTACTAAGGACTAAAAATCTAAAACGAAAAACTATTTAATTCCTAATTTTTCAGATATATCGAGCATATTAACAATCGATTTACGAGCTTTATTCATAAGATCATTGTCAAGTATAACTTCGGGTTGTTCATATAACAAGGTGTTATATATTTTTTTGAGCGTGATGAATCGCATATACTTACAATCATTACAAGCACAAGTACTGTCGTTTGGTGGTGCCGGTATAAAGGTTTTATCGGGGCTTGCTTTTTGCATTTGGTGTAAAATTCCCGATTCGGTAGCAACAATATAAGTTTGAGCAGTATCTGTTTTCGAAAATTGAAGCATTTGAGAGGTAGAACCAATATAGTCTGATATCATTAATATCGGACGAGGACATTCAGGGTGTGAAAGTATCTTAGCTTCAGGATGTTGTTTCTTTAATTCAATAATTTTATCGATTGAAAATTCTTCGTGAACCATACAGGCTCCATCCCAAATTACCATTTCTCTGTTTAAAAGTTTTGATATGTAGTTTCCTAAATTCCTATCGGGTCCAAAAATTATTTTTTGATTTGCAGGTAAACTTTTCACGATTTCAACAGCATTGCTCGAAGTGCAAACAATATCGGTTAAAGCTTTGATTTCGGCAGTAGTATTAACATACGAAATAACCACATGGTTGGGATGAAGTTCTTTGAAAGCAGCAAAATCAGCAGGTTTACAAGAATCGGCCAAAGAACAACCGGCATTTAAATCGGGAATCAACACTTTTTTGTCGGGAGAAAGAATTTTAGCTGTTTCTGCCATAAAATGAACACCGGCAAATAAAATAATATCGGCATTGGTCGATGCAGCTTGTTGCGATAATCCTAAACTATCGCCAACAAAATCGGCAATATCTTGAATTTCACCTTCTTGATAAAAGTGAGCAAGAATAACTGCATTTTTTTCTTTCTTTAATCGATTAATTTCTTCAACTAAATGAATAGAAGCATCGGGTTCTTGATCGATAAAACCTTTTTCAGAAATTAACTTTTCAATATTCATATATATATATTTTATTTTTTAAAAATTTTAAATCTGTGATGATTGTTATTATAGGCTGTTAAGATTCTTATAAAATTAACAACGTAAAATTTGCAATTATCGATATTAGCAGTTTGTAAAAACGAAATGAACAGTGTCGGAAAATACACAAGCTTGAAAATCAATTAAAATCTAACGTTTTTAACAGATTGTTAATAACGGCAAAGTTCATAAAAATGTCGATAAGTCGATGTAAAAAACTGTTAAAAAATCGTTGAAATGATTTCTACAATATTTCATAAAAAAGAGTGAGATATTAAAAAAAACGTGTAATAGATTCTTTTTCGATACAAGTCAAATTTATTTTTCACATAATGTGAAAAAATAATTAACAGCCCAAATTGACAATTGTTGAAGCATGGTTGAAAGAAAAAGTTTGGAAATGAAAAAGCAAATTCGTTTGTTTAATGGAAATGAAAATGTATATTTGTTATAAATAAAAGAGTGGCTTGGGTAATTGTCTCAATTATTATATGAAAGTATTAAAAATTAAAGATTCAGACTCAGAAAACGAGGTAGTTTTAGATGGTGACAGAGGAATTTTTGAGTTTACCGGTCGTTTCTTACCTCAAAATACACGAGAATTTTTTGAACCTATATTTGATTGGCTTGAAGAGTACAAAAAGAAGCCGCATTTAAAATCGGTTTTAATATTCAAAATGGATTATTTTAATACCTCATCATCGAAGAAATTTCTTGATATACTATTGTTATTTCAAGAAATACATTTAAAAGGCAATGCCGTTGAGGTTGAATGGTATCATCAGAGCGATGATATTGACTTAAAAGACGCCGGACATGGTTATGCTGAATTAGTTGAATTGCCCTTTATCTTTAAAGAATATTAAAATATGAGTTATTTAAAAATAGAAAGAACAGAAGATACTCCTGAAGTCATTTTTGATAGTTCGAGTGGAAATCTTTTAATATCGGGCATTTCGTTTCCCGATAATATTGAGCGTTTTTATACTCCTATTTTAATGTGGCTTGAAGAATATATAGCCAATCCGCAACCCAAAACTGAAATGGTATTTAAATTTGAATACTTTAACACCTCTTCGTCGAAAAAGATTTACGATATCATTCTTTATCTTGAAAAAATTCTTGACATTGGAAAAGAAGTGAAAATAAAATGGATGTATGCCGAAGATGACGATGATATTCGGTCGGCAGGGCAACGTTTTTCATTAATGACTCAAATTCCAATCGAAATCGAAAAATATTAATTCAACAGTAATTACATTTTGAAAAGGCTGTATTCCTTCGGTTTGTGTATAATATTGTCGGTTATGAGCGTTCAAAACCTCGAAGCCGGTAATTTTTCAGGAGGATGGCAAGCCGGATTGACAACAAGCCAAATGGACGGCGATAAAAATGCCGGTTATCATAAATTTGGTATTACGGCCGGTTTTTTTGTTAATCGCCAGTTCAATACAAAATTGCAAGGACAATTTGAATTGCGATACAATCAAAAAGGAGCAGCCGTTCGTAAAGGCGAAGATCAGTACGTAATCAGGCTCAATTATATGGAACTGCCATTTACGGCAAACTTTCTGATTCAAAAAAACTTGAAATTGGAAGCTGGCCTTATACCATCGGTATTAATTAATGCTTCGAGGCTCGACAATTCATTTAAAGAAAACATCCGATTCGATACGTTTGATTTACCGGCAGCAATCGGAATGTATTATATCTTATCGAAAACAGTATCGTTTCAATTGCGCGAGAGTTATTCTTTATTCCGAGTATCGGGTATTTTCAATAATGCACTTACCTTTGCTTTGTTTTATACAATAGAATGAATACAAAACCCAATATCGTTGTAGCAGTTACCGGTGCAAGTGGTTCCATTTATGCTCGGCTGTTGATTCAGGAACTCGAAAAACAGTTGCCATTTTTGGGAACATGTGCCGTTGTTTTTTCTCGAAATGCAATTGATGTATGGAAACATGAATTAGACAGCAATCCAATCACCGAAACAAAGCTCAAAGTATATGCCGATACCGATTTTATGGCACCGTTTGCTTCGGGTTCGGGAGGATTTGATGCAATGGTCATTTGTCCCTGTTCGATGGGAACAATGGGACGTATTGCCACCGGTATTTCCGATTCCCTCATAACTCGTTCGGCCGATGTAATGTTAAAAGAACGAAAAAAACTTGTTTTGGTAACGCGTGAAACGCCTCTTAACTTGATACATATCAATAATATGCAAACCTTAACACAAGCAGGAGCGATTATATTTCCGGCATCTCCGTCGTTTTACCATAAACCACAAACAATCGAAGAAGCTGTTTTAACGGTAACAAAAAGAGTTTTATCATTGATTGATGTTCCAACCAACTTTAAAAAATGGGGAATAGAATGAAAACAAAATTGAAATATGGTTTTATATTGGCATTTGTACTCCTTTATATCTCGTCGTGCCAAAAAGAAACCCTTGATGTTGATAAAGCATCGGAAATGGGTTACGATTATGTTCCAATAGTGAAAGATTCATACCGAATATTTAATATTGAACAAATAACCATTGATGCAGAAATTGGCAAATTCGACACCTTGCGATATCAGTTAAAAGAAGTTCTTGTTGATACCATTTACAGTACTCAAACCGATTCGCAAACCTATAAAATTGAGCAATTTACCCGAACCGATTCTACAAAAATATGGGACATAAAAAATGTTTATAAGGTTGTAAAATCGAATACGAATTATATCCGTTTCGAAGAAAATGTACCAATCGTTTCGATGGTATTTCCAGTAAAATATGGTCAAACATGGAATATAAATCGATACAATACACTCGACGAAAAAGAAACTACTTTAGAAGCAGTTGATAAACAAGATACGAGTGGGGCTTTTATTTTCCCAAAAGTTGTATCATCTATTCAGGCCGATTACGAATCGCTCATTGATAAACAATATGAAATTGAAAAATATGCTCGCGGAGTAGGTTTGGTTTATAAACAACAAATCGACGTAGAATCGCAAAACTATGGAAATGTTGTTGTCGATATGAGTAAACCCATTATGAAGCGAATTACAAAAGGAACAATTCAAACATGGACATTGGCATCATATAAATAATCAATTGCACAACGAAATACTATGCAGTAGAAGAAGATATGGAGCATTTCAATGACCATTAAATTAAAAAATATAAACACATGAAAATAGCGCATACAATTTTAGATCTAATCGGAAAAACGCCGATGGTTGAAATCGGAAAATTAACCGAAGGAATCGATGCACGTATTGTTGCAAAACTTGAAGGGTTTAATCCACTTTCGAGTGTCAAAGACCGTGCAGCATTAGCGATGATAGAAGATTATGAAGCGAAAGGTTTATTGACAAAAGATTCGATACTCGTTGAGGCTACAAGCGGAAATATGGGAATCGGACTTGCCTATATTGCAGCATATAAGGGATATCGCCTGGTATTAACCATGCCCGATTCGATGAGTAGCGAGCGAAAAAATTTACTGAAAGCCTTGGGTGCAGAACTGATATTAACACCCGGAATATTGGGCATGAGTGGTGCTAAACAAAAAGCTCAGGAAATGGCAGATGAAAACCCCAAAGCTATTTTGATGAGACAATTCGACAATCCGGCAAATGCTGCAATTCATGTAAAAACAACAGCTCAGGAAATTTGGAATGACACCGATGGAAAAGTTGATATTGTTGTTGTTGGAGTTGGTTCGGGAGGTACGGTAAGCGGAGTAGGAGAAGGCTTAAAAAAACATAATCCTGCAATACGCATTGTTGCATTAGAGCCGGAAACGTCGGCAGTATTGTCGGGAGAATCGCCCAAAGCTCATAAATTACAAGGACTGGGAGCTGGTTTTGTTCCCGGAATTCTCAATAAAACCGTAATCGACGAAGTGATAAAGGTTCCCAATGAGGATGCTTATGAACAAACGCGTTTACTTGCAAAAAAAGAAGGCTTGTTTGTTGGAATATCATCGGGGGCAGCATTTTGGGCTGCAAAACAGTTAGCCCTAAGACCCGAGAATAAAGGGAAATTAATCGTAACCATTTTCCCCGATTTTGGTGAACGTTATTTAAGTGTAGAAGGCTTGTTTCAATAAGCATATTAAAGAAAGCGAATCCATCGTTATTTGATGGATTCGTTTTTTTTATAACATGAGTTTAATACGCAATTGAAAACCCCATCATCTATAAAAACATCATTCGCTCCTATTGAACATGCCAATATCGAAATACTCATATTGGGTTCTATGCCGGGAGAAAAGTCGTTGCAAGAGCAAGAATATTATGCTCATTTGCAAAATCGATTTTGGAAAGTAATGGCTTACGTTACAAAAAGCGAATTACCACAAAACTATGATCAGAAAACGGCAATGTTGCTTGCTCACAATATCGGGTTATGGGATGTTGTCCATCAGGCAGAGCGAGTTGGCAGTCTCGATACCGCTATTGTAAACGAATCGCCCAATGATTTGGAGACATTTATTGAAATGCACAAAAAATTGAAAATCATAGCATTTAATGGAAAGAAGAGCGAAACCTTATATCGAAAATATTTTAACCCCAAGCCCCAAATTCAATATGTAGCATTACCCAGTACAAGCCCTGCAAATGCAGGAATCCGTTTCGATGGTTTATGTGAAAAATGGAGCATCTTGCAAAGACAGTTTTAAAGAAACCATCTTTGCAAGATGATATGTTACTTTCCTTCGTAAGGATTCCAGAAATTGCCGGTTGCAAGAAAGGTGTAAAGCACACAAAGACAGGTTTCATAGTACTCTGAAGGTACTTTTGCTGCAAAATCTTTCATACAAGCATCAACATCTTTTTGGTTCGATGACATTGCTGCCAAGGCAAACGCTCCAACAAATGGTATACTGTGACGATGTCCGTAGGTCGTTCCATTGGGGTCGATACGGCGAAGCCCGTTGCTCCAATATCCATCAACCACGTTTTCGATTCCGCCGGCACCATACCAAATCTCTCCATTACTTGCTGTTTGTTTATAAATAGGTGCATTAACGAAATGATTGATTTTTTGAGTCCAGTCTTTGGCTTGTTCATTTCCCCACCATAAATAATCGGTAGCAATTCGCCATGGAGTTCTACAAGCGTCATATTGGTATGAATTGAAGGTTCCCGAACCACTTACTTCGTAATAACAATCGGAAGGATTGCCACCGTCAGAGTTTGTCCATGCGTACACCAATCCGGTGTTGGGATTTGCATTTTTTAGTAACGTGATGTATGAATCGCTTGCCGCTTTATTCCAAAAATCGCGAGCCGAAAGTTTGCCTTCTTCTTCCATAAATTTGGCAAACACACGATAATATGCCGGAGAATAATACGATGGATTGGTGCATGTGCAACCGCCAAAGTCGTCGCCGGCTTTTTGAATAATAGTATTACCGCATTCGGTGAAGTTCCATTTTTGCAAACTGTCGATTAACTTACCGGCTTCTGTTTTGTATCGTGCATCTTGAGGCCATTGTTTCGAGGCAACAACCAAGGCAATGGCAGCATCAAGGTCGGCATCGGTGGCGCCGTTTTTTTTGTTATCGCCTGTTTCACACACTTCATAAATCCAGTTCATCATGCCGTGTTTGTTGCGTCGTGCAATGTGGTAGTTTAATAATTTATCGAACAAATCTTTGTCGGCAGCATAGGCAACGATGGCCATACCATAGCCGATACCTTCAGAAACCGTAGTTTCAATGCCGTTGATGTGTTTGATAACCCTAGCTTCATTGGTTCCGCAATAGCGAATGCAAACGTTTTTCCATATCTCGTAGACTTTTTGTGCATGAGTGGCATTAATGTTTTTCGACATGTAGCCATATTTATATTTTACATTTTGCGGAAATGGGTGTGTTTGTGTAAAGGATTTGTTGATGATCGTAATTGCAATAATCGCGATGATAAAAAACGAATGTTTAATCATAATTTAATTGTTTTTAATTTGAATGATGTGAACCCGTATAAATATTAACTTCGTTGAGCTCGCGAGCTTGGTTGCGACGAGCAAATTATGCGGGTTTCATGAAATAATATTTAAAAATTGTACTTCGCAAAGCTACTGCTAATTTGTAGTGTTATACTTATCAGAATGTTTAAAAGCCTTGTAATGAAATGTACTTTGCATTACATTTTTTGATAAATGTGAGTTCGACATAAGATTTAACGGAATATTCGAAAAACGAATCGCGTAGCGATATAATATTTATAGAAACAATGATACACAAGCCGTTTCGTCCCCAGTGGGACGAGATATTTACATATTCTTGCTATTTCTATAAATATCAAAAGCCTAAAGGCTTTGAACTAAATATCACTATGTTATGATATTTACTTATGTCGAACTCACGTTATAAGAATACAGAGAAATGAGTGTTACGATTAGATATTCCGACTTATATGTTATACCGGGCAGAATGAGGCATGTTGGAAATAAATTTTACGGAATCAATAGTGTAAACTTGGAATTAAAATATAATTTTGAGACAAGAAAAGTTCACTTTGTTTTGAATACATACGCTTTATGAAAAAAATAACATACCTACTCACACCTTTAATCATGCTTCTTGCATATTCATGCACAACACCTGATGTAACATACTATAGTGGAAACAACGAGTATTGTGCACCAGCATTGATCATACAATCGGAGAAAAGCATCGAACGAGATGAAATAGAAGATATTTTTAAAAAAGCATACTCTGATAACAATCTTCTAGGTGAATTGCGAGGTGTTGTTTATACCGACAGTCAAGCCGTTTTGTACATAAAAGCGAATAAAACTGATAAAATAGATAAGGAATTTGAATTTACAGTCATTCCGTTTCAAACCATTAAAAAGGAGATGGATGCTGTTATAAAAGAATTTTACGCGATTAAAAACAAGTCGGCATTAAGTACACATTCAATTTATGCCATATATTTCAGCCTTGGAACCTGTGCATTCACAGATTATGACCCGAGTATCACGATAATTTCCAAATCGGAGAATAACGAATTCTATTACACCAAAGTTCAAAAATATAATGATTCGCTTATGATAGAGCCCATAAAACTCGAACATAAGGATAATACGTTTTCGTTTACGTATCAATATCAGGGTGACAGATCAGCATTTAAACGGATTCTGTATGAAGTGGAACATAAAAACCTGCTATATAAATCGCTTGAATATGTAAGCGAATCAGACAAAAAATACATGTATTATTTATTCAAAATTGAATAAAGATGACAGGTGCATCTATTTAAATCAAAGTGAATATTTAAAACCACAAGCAACAGCCGGAATATCTGTCTGTATATAAATTTCTCAAAAACATTTTTTTTGTTTTTATGTCAACAGTATATTTTGAATTAGTAAAACAGTTTTTAATTATTAGGCATGACAATTCAATTGCCGATACTAATGAGCTAGAATTTCCAATCGACCCTTGGGGCCACCAATCATACTATTTTTTTACAGCAAAAATAGAAAACAAAATAAAATAGTCGCCATGACCAAAGAAACCGCTATAAAATTATTCAACGAAAGACAAATTCGCACCCATTGGGACGATGAGCAGGAAAAATGGTATTTTTCAATTGTCGATGTCGTAGGAGTATTGTCTGAAAGTGTTGCCCCGCAATCATATTGGAGAAAATTAAAACAAAGGTTAAAAGAAGAAGGAAATGAAACCGTGACGAATTGTCACGCTTTGAAAATGCAAGCAGCTGATGGTAAAATGCGATTGACAGATGTTGCTGATACCGAACAACTTTTTCGGTTAATCCAAAGCATTCCTTCACCCAAAGCTGAACCCTTTAAAATTTGGCTGGCACAGGTTGGACGTGAGCGAATAGATGAAATTGAAGACCCCGAACTCGGAATAGACCGTTTAATGGAAACTTACCTGCGTAAAGGTTACAGCAAAGAGTGGATAAACCAGCGTTTAAAAAGTATTGAAGTCCGCAAGGAATTAACCGATGAATGGGAAAATCGGGGCGTACAAAAAGGGCAAGAATATGCAATATTAACTGATGAAATTACAAAAGCTTGGAGTGGTTATACAACAAAGCAATATAAGAACCTGAAAGATTTGAAAAAAGAGAACTTACGTGACCATATGACAAATCTTGAACTGGTGCTAAATATGCTTGCTGAGGCTACAACAACAGAGATTTCTAAAGAAAAAAACCCAAAGTCATTCGAAGATAATAAACGTATTGCCTGTCAGGGTGGTACAATTGCCGGTAACACGAGAAGGGAAATTGAGGAAAAAACAGGGAAAAAGGTTGTAACACCTCAGAATGCAAAACAACTTGATAAAATGCAAAACAAAAAAATTGACAATAATTGATTGCAACGCCCCCATTAAGCCGAGGCTGTAACCAACACTAAAAGCAGTAACAAATAAATACATTAGTTAATTGGAAATGTGCCACTTGGAACGGACAACATGTTCGCTCCAGCGAGGTATTACAATATAAAGGTATTGCCTCGCTAGCTGTAGTGATTGATGTGCGAGGCATAGCAACAGCCCTGCGTTGTTTAGCAAGCTTGTCGCTACATGTAGTGAACGGTTCACTAAAGATAGTGAGAAGCCTACTACATGTAGTGAGCAACTTACTATAGTTTGTGATTGCTACACTGGATATAGCCGGCACGTGGCTACCATTAGTGAATGCCACACCCATTGTAGTGGCATATGTACTACAAATAGCAATTGAATTACTGAAAATATATTTTGTTATTTTAGGGGTAGAAACATTGCAAGCAGGGTTTCTATTGAGAAATTGAAATATATTGCTCACGAGTTATTGTATTGTTAGCAACATAACCGAAACAGTTAATTGAAAATGTGATACTTGGGACGGACAACATGTCCTCTCCAGCGGGACAATTGTTGATACAGGAACGTTGTGCTCAATAGTAAAAATTGTAATGAGATAAGTCCCTAATTAAAATATTTTGTAACTTTGGATTTATAAGTTAATGATATGATTACAAAAACCCAAATATTACATAGCTTGGATAAATTACCTGAAAATTTAACAATTGATCAGGTGATTAACCATTTAATTTTTGTCGATAAAGTTCAAAAAGGACTAAATGATTCTCATAACGGGAATGTTTATTCTAAGGATGAGACAAAAAAAATGCTTAGTAAATGGTTAAAGTAAATTGGACACAAAATGCCATTCAGGATTTGAATGATATTGGTGATTACATTTCTAAAGATTCTATTCGTTATTCAGAATTGACAATCGAAAAACTATTTTATTCTGTAGACATTCTTGAACAACATCCCTTTGCAGGGAAAATGGTTCTAGAATTTGAAGATGAGACTATTCGAGAATTAATAAAAGGAAATTATAGGATTGTTTATCATATAATTGATGATGACAATATCGAGATATTAACTGTAAATAATTGTGCTCGATTAATTTCGAATTCCTCTGCATTTTTAGATAAGGATTAAATTAACTACTGGGCAAAATCGAGTAGCCTCCCCCTGTCAGATTTTACTAGCAGGGCGGATATTGAATCCGATGTCGAACTCACATTTTGTTAGAATGTATATACAATTCCGCCACGAACCTCCGGATTCTCTTTCGGTGAGTCTTTATCGAGTAAAACGTCATAAAGGATTGAACCCTGAGCTTTGGTATTTTTTGCAATTTGATACTCGTAGCCAATACCAACCGGAAGGCCAATCATCCATTTTCTTACCAAAT
>JACCEE011539705.1_pt1 | contig 36615 bp, 36 predicted proteins | sample 7449931 | NCBI WGS metagenome assembly JACCEE01 (sample SAMN15323457, study PRJNA562643) | freshwater metagenome | isolation source: river surface water | place: USA:Blue River Watershed | collected 2017-08-19 | reverse complement strand
GAGTTTGCATTGTTGTTTTCTCCATGTTTAAGGAAAAACTTTAAGAAAAGGTTTGACGGTAATTTTAGCATAAACCCCTGATTGACGATAAGGGTCTGCTTCTGCCCAGTGTTGTGCTTCTTCTAAAGAATGAAATTCAGCGACAATTAAACTGCCTGTAAAACCTGCTTTGCCAACTTCTAAGGAATCAATGGCAGGATGAGGGCCTGCTAATAATAAACGTCCTTGGGCTTTTAAGATTTCTAACCGTGCTAAGTGCGCGGGACGAGTGTTAATACGAGTGTCTAAGCTGTTAGGAGCATCTTCAGTTAGAATTGCATAAAACATCTACATCTTTCCTTTAAACAAAATTAAATAATATCCGAATCTTCAAATTTATGTTTAGCAATTACTGAAATAAAACCATAAATATCAATCATATCACGCGGTCGCATATCATTGAGTTGATTCGATAAGTAGTGAATAAATTTCAAAGCTTGTTGATAAGTTTGCCAATTAGGCTGTGTTTGATATTGCAAATCAAAAGCGCAGTATTCTGTCGTTTTTAACGTGGTTTCTGGCGTAATTAAGATATCCATCGTGGGGTTAGCAATGAATAAAATACCGCTGATAATACGCCAGTTTGCTGCTTTAAAACGTAATAAACAGGCGACAAAAGCACTGAAACGGTTTTCAAAAACATCTTCACCCCAAACCAGTTGATAAAAAGTTTCTACAAAAAGTTGCTTACTTTCTATGCTTTGTAAACCTTGTTCTAACAAGCAACATTCTACAACTTCTGTAATAGCAAATTGATGTAAAATTGTTAAAAGTTTTTGAATGATTTCTTCATAAGCTTGTTGTTCTAATAGTTGTTTAATTTGTGAGAAATATTGTTGAAAATTTTGATGAGCTAAATGGTAATTTCGGCGGTGATATGCGAGGTAGTTTGTACTATAAAATCCATCTGGATATTTATGTAAAAAGGTTTCAATTAACGCATTAATAGGTTTAAAGTGATAAACACGTTGTTTAGTAATCAATAGATTGTCGAGTAATAAATGATTTGTTTGTAAAGAATCTAAACGACTTAATGCTGTTTTTTCCAGTTTTAAAAGTTTTTGCCCTGCATATACAAAAAATACGCGTACATGCTGTTCATCTAAATATAAAATCCGTCCAACTCCCCAATGGGGTTTGCGCGGATGTTTAACACGGTCATCTACTTGAAAACAACGATGTGGGGCAGATTCTTTTATTAAACATTGATTTGCCGTGTTTAATACTTGGTCGTAATAGTGTTCTAACAGTGGATTGACTCCGCGCAGTCCAGCGATAACTTGTTCACTCCATTGCAAATATTCTTGGCGGCGTTTAGTTGACCAATGTTGTGGTGGTGAGTGAGCTATATCGCTGACATTACAAATTTTGTCGGCAAGTTTGAGTTCTTTTGCCCGTTTGGATTTGTGAGGGGCTTGTTCAATTTGTTGCCGTTTTCGTTGTACTTTAGAAAGCTTTTTATCGTCTGTCACTTCTTGCACGAGGGCTAAAACCTCCTCGCCGCACAATTGCCGAATTTCTTCCGCCGTTGCGTTGGTATCTTCTAAAGTATCGTGTAATAGCGCGCCTGACAGCGTAATGACATCGCGCACTTGTCCAATCTCCCATAAAACGTGTGCAACTTGAATGGGATGATTGATATAAGGCGACGCATTGCGGTCTTTTCGCCGTTGGTCGCGATGTTTTTCTGCTGAGAAACGTAGAGCTTTGAGTAATAGACCTAAATCGTCGCTACCCGTCATAGTCATCACTTTTTAGGGGTTAAGTAAGCAAGGTGTTTTATTTTGCGGGTGTTTCGTCTTCAACTAAATAGCGGGATAAATATAAGCTTTGCCCAATAATAAAGACAATGGTTAAACCTAACATCCCGAATAATTTGAAATTAACCCATGTGTCAGTATCAAAATGATAAGCGACATAAATATTTAATAAGCCAGTTACAATAAAGAAAGCAATCCACATCCAATTTAAACGTGTCCAAATGTCTTTTGAGGAGACAGTGACGTGCGTTTCCATCATACGTTGTAATAGATTTTTTTCGCTAAACCAAGGGGTAATTAAAAACGCAAGGGCAAAGGCGAAATTAACAACGGTGGGTTTCCATTTAATAAATGTTTCGTCGTGTAATAGTAAGGTTGCGCCGCCTAATACTGTGATAAGTCCTAAAGTGACAAGGTGCATTTTTTCAACTTTGCCGACTGTAAACCAACTGATAAGGACTTGAACGAGCGCGGCAGCAATGGCAACGCCAGTGGCAACGTAAATATCGTACAGTTTGTAAGCAGCAAAAAAGAGGGCGATAGGTAAAAAATCAAGCAATAATTTCATAGTAACTTCAATGCGCAGTGAAAAATAAAAGAGAATAGCAACAGAGTATAGTCAAAAAATACGCATAGTCCTATCAATTTTATGCAAGGTATTGATGAAGTCAGTGTAAAAATAGTTAGTAGAATTGATGCTAGTTTGTAGAGTAAATATTTAAATTCAAATATTTATGTTAGGATGGGCAGTCTTTTGAATCTATACTGACAGACCTGTTAGGTCTTCGAGACCTAGTAGGTCTTTGCTTTCGTTTGAATATTTTGCCTAGCCCAGCTTAATTAAGTAAATTGCGGTTCAGATAAAATAATTGTATAAAACTTGAAGTGAAAAATACGAGAATAAAACAGAAATTAAAGGGAGAATTTTTTAGAGAGATACTTATCTGGAAGGCTTGAAAATAAACGCTTAAGGAAGGAAAATGGTGGGTCGTGAGAGATTCGAACTCTCGACCAACGGATTAAAAGTCCGCTGCTCTACCGGCTGAGCTAACGACCCGTTAGCGTTTAGAAGATGCACATTATACGAATATTTTTTTCCCTTGCAAGTCAATTTTTATTACTTTTAAGTAATTTTTGTGAGTTCGTTCTAAGCTCCCCTTTTTTCTATAAAACTTAACATTTCCTAAAGTCAGTCTTTACAGACAAGCGCACACTTTTTACACCCCCAACATGACTACCCGCAAAAGGAGGATAGACTAACATGAGTGTCTCTACTGGGTTTCAGTCTGATGCGCAACCTACGGTTGCTATTCATAAATTTAGTTCGTGCGATGGTTGCCAATTGGCTTTTTTAAATCTAGGGGAAACCCTGATTAAATTAACAGAGTTGGTTAATATCGTCCATTTCGTAGAAGCTGGCGCAAATCAGCCTGAACGCGCTGTCGATATTGCCTTTGTGGAAGGCAGTATTTCCACGCACGAAGAAGCCGAGCGGATTAAAACCGTGCGGCAAAATAGCCGTTATCTTATCACTATTGGCGCGTGCGCTACAGCGGGCGGCATTCAAGCCTTGCGCAATGGGCAAGATGTCAATGCGTGGACACAAGCCATTTATCAACATCCTGAAGTTATTGAATCTTTAGCCACAGCGACTCCCATTGCGCGGCATGTGCGAGTGGATTTTGAGCTGCATGGCTGTCCTATTAACAGTTTTCAGATTTTATCCGCAATTCGCGCTTTGTTATTTGGTGTTGAACCGCCGCGGGACCAAGACAAATTATGTTCTGAATGCAAACGCTTAGGAAAAGCTTGCGTGATGGTGACGCAACAATTGCCGTGCATGGGCGCAGTCACGCATACGGGTTGCGGTGTCCTGTGTCCGCGCCAATCTCGCGATTGTTACGCCTGTTATGGTCCTGCGGAAAATATCAACACACAGGCATTAATTCAGCGTTTTCAAGAGTTTGGAGTAGAGAAAACAGTCATTGCACAACGCTTTGCACTGTTTAACAATCAATCGCCCGAATTTGCCCGCGCTACGCAGGAGGCACAGAAATGATGAATGACACGCCCTTAAACCTTGCGACCAGTACCCGCCGCGATTTGACTATCACCATCCCCGCTTTAACGCGCGTTGAAGGCGAAGGCGGACTCGATTTAGTCGTGACGCAAGGCAAAATTACCGAATTAAAATTGCGGATTTTTGAACCACCGCGCTATTTTGAAAAATTTTTAGAAGGTCGCACTTATCAACAAATTTTAGACATCGTGGCGCGCATTTGCGGCATTTGTCCTGTGGCTTATCAAATGAGTGCCGTTCATGCAATTGAGTCCGTTTTTCAAGTGCAAATCACGCCGTGGGTACGCGAAATGCGCCGCTTGCTGTATTGTGGCGAATGGCTAGAAAGTCATAATTTACATATTCATTTACTCGCATTGCCCGATTTTCTCGGCTTTAGTAGTGCATTGGAAATGGCGGGACAATATGGCGAACAATTAAAACGTGGTTTGCGCTTGCAACATATTGGCAACGATATTATTCGCATGTTAGGCGGGCGGTCAGTGCATCCCGTCGGGGTGCGCGTCGGCGGCTTTTATCACGCGCCGACTGTAGAGCAAGTCAAAGAATTAAAAGAGAAAATTCTAGCAGCATTGCCCGAGGCTGAACAATTAGTGCAATGGACAGCGTCCTTAGCTTTACCTGAGCATTCACGCACCTTTACCAGTGTTAGCACTCATCATCCTTGTGAATATCCTTTTAACGAAGGGCGATTGATTTCCAGCGATGGGCTAAACCTTGCGATTGCCGATTATGAGCAGTATTTCACCGAGTTACATGTACCACATTCTACTGCTTTGCATTCCACTTTGCGCAATGCACAAGGTGTCGAGCAATCTTATCTGGTCGGGCCTTTAGCACGGATTAATTTAAACTATGCCCAATTGCCCGCTGCCGTACGTTTTAATCTTGAACGGACAAGTGTACGTTTTCCTTCACATAATGTCTTTCATAGCATCGTTGCGCGCGCGGTCGAAATTCACTTTGCCTTAGTGGAAGCGTTGCGCATTTTAGAAAATTACAGCGTACCGAACAGTCCTTATGTTGAAGTAACGCCGCGTGCGGGCGTGGGTTACGGCTGCACAGAAGCACCGCGCGGAATGCTGTGGCAAAAATGGCAATTTAACGAACGCGGCGAAGTGGAATTTTGCAAAATTGTACCGCCGACCAGTCAAAACCAACTACGCATTGAAGAAGATTTACGCGACACTTTAGAAGCAATGGGCTTACATCACAGCGACGAAGCCCTGCGTTTACGCGCTGAAATGGTGATTCGCAATTATGACCCGTGCATTTCCTGCGCGACCCATTTTTTAAAAGTAAAAGTGACGCGCGATGATAAACAATGAAAACCGTATCAATATCTAACACTTGCATTGTTGGTGTAGGTTCTGCGTTTGGTGATGACCAACTTGGCTGGCAAGTGCTGGAATTACTACAAGCCCAGCAACCACAATATCATTATGTGAAATGCGATGTGCCCAGTCGCGAATTATTGCCCATTTTGCGCGATTTTACGCAAGTTGTGATTATTGATGCTTTGCACACGGCAGATATTGAACATGATAAACATCAAATTGGCACAATTTTCCATTGGCAAGGCATTGAAGCCATTCGCCATGCCCCTGTGAGTTTATCTAGCCATGGTTTAGATGTAGTTAATACCGTGTTACTGGCTGCCCAACTCGGTTGGCAACCGCCCAAACTTTATTTTTATGGCATTGAAATTGACATCAGCACTTGCCACCCCGCCGCGCTTCATTCCCCATTAACGCCAGCGGTAAGCAATGCAATAGCAGCATTAATCGAAGAATTAAACGCCCTGTTACAAACGCTGTAATTCCGCGTTTAATTTGTGAGGAGAACTATAGCAATGCGTAATTCAGAACAACTTATTTTTTTGGCGCGTGAACAATTGCATTTATTGTTCAAAGTGTTACAACATGCGGGCTATCAATGCGTTATTCCCCAAGTCCGCGATTACACCATTGTATTCGACACTGCGCCCAGTGATGTGCACGCCGCTGTGCAAAGTTTGCCGCGTGGCTATCGCGACCAACAAGCCCCAGGGCGGTATCAATTGCAAAGTTCTGACGGCCCACGCTATTTTGCATGGGCAACGGGAGCGCAAGCGTTAAAACCGCTGACCTTTGCCCCGCGTGAAACTTTATGGACAGTCAGCCGCGACAAAAACGGCAAATTAACCTTTGTAGAAACTTTACCTAATCCCAAACCAACTGCTGTACTTGGCGTGCGCGGCTGTGATTTAGCTGCTTTACAACTGCAAGACCAACATTTTTGCTATAAAGAATATGCAGATAACTACTACAACCGCCGCCGCCGCAGTTTGCTATTGATTGGCGTGGATTGCGCTTTTTGTGCTGACACCTGTTTTTGTCACTCGACAGGCGATGGAGTCAATGTCACTTCAGGCTATGACATTGCACTGACTGAATTAGAAGACGGCTTTATTTTGCGCTACAAAAGCGACAAAGGGCGCGCGCTTTTAGCAGAATTACCGCAAACCACTGTAACAGAACAACAATTACAGCACGCAGAAAATCAAACTCAAGCCGCAATTGCCATGCAAACACGGCGATTGCCTTCCCGTGATTTGCGCGACACCTTATTTAGTCGTTTATCACATCCCCACTGGGCAGACGTTGCAAAACGCTGTTTATCTTGTACCAGTTGCACTTCCGTGTGTCCGACCTGTTTTTGTCACAGCGAAGGTGACCAAAGCGAAATTAGCGGAGATAACAGCGAACACTATCGCCAATGGGACTCTTGTTTCACTTCAGGGCACAGTTACATGCACAGCTTTGTGTTACGCGACTCGACCGAGCTTCGCTATCGGCAATGGATGACCCATAAACTCGGCAGTTGGCATGAACAATACGGACGCAGCGGCTGCGTCGGGTGTGGACGCTGCATTACTTGGTGTCCTGTTGGGATTGATTTTACGGCTGAAGTTGCAGCAATTTGCGAGACAAAGGAATAAATATCATGCCTAATCAAAGCTTTGCAAATACCGTAACAGAAAACCAATATTTCCCACAAGAAGCGGAAATCGTTAAATTTACTCAAGAATCCAAAACAATTTTTACTTTACATTTACGTTTAACCAATCCGATTGCTCACGCAAATTACACTTATCACCCTGGGCAATTCAACATGCTGTATTTATACGGCGTGGGAGAAGTGGCGATTTCCATTGTTTCTGACCCAGAACATGAGGATTTACTAGTACATACGATTAACCGCGTTGGACGGGTGACTAAAGGTTTTTCGCAATTAAAAGTGGGGCAACGGATTGGCATTCGCGGCCCTTTTGGGCGGGGCTGGCCGTTGCGGGAAGCCGAAGGGCAGGACGTTGTGATTGTGTCGGGCGGCTTAGGCTGTGCGCCTGTGGTTTCTGTGATTAACTATTTGCTACGGCGGCGTGAACGTTTTGGCAAATTTACGGTTGTACAAAAAGTAAAACATGTTGATGAATTTATTTGGGAAGAGCGTTATCGGCAATGGCAAACTGTGCCAGACACGACTGTTTTAGTGGCTTCGACGGAAGGTTCAGTGAATTGGCATTGGCAAGTCAGCCCACGGATTAAAGTGATTGAAGAAGTAGAGATTCGCACGCCGCATACGATTGCAATGATGTGTGGCCCTGAAGGTATGATGAAATCGGCGGCGGAGCATTTAATAGAAAAAGGCATGTTAGAACGTTCAGTTTATTTAAGCATGGAGCGCAACATGCAATGCGCCGTGGGGCATTGTGGACATTGCCAAATTGGCGGGACTTTTGTATGTAAAAATGGCCCTGTGTATGCGTATCCAGAGATAAAAACGTTGTTGGTTGAGCGGGGATTTTAGGCGTTTATATGGCGTTTGTATGTAGGGTGGAATAGCGTAGCGTATTCCACCGTTTGATTTATCATTTGTTTTTGCTCATTTTTTGCGGGGTTTCTTGGTGGAATACGCTTTGCTATTCCACCCTACAACGATAAGGAAAGGTTTTTAAAATGCAAATTTATTTAAGTAGTTATGAAACGGCATTGATGGCGTTGATTGAACAGGCTTTGCAACAACAGGAATTAAGTGATGTCGTGCAGTGTGCGCAGTTAACAGATGTTTATCAGGAAAATCAGAGAATTGTGGATAGTGACACCTTAAATTTAACTACAGTTTTAGTTACTGCTTTGGGAGCGGGCGGCGCGGGGACGGTGTTAATACATAAGTTAGCGAAAGTATTGGAAACTTTGATTAATAGCAAGAAAGTAGAAGCTAAAATTCATGATGGTAAAAAAATCATTGAATTATCTGGTTCAGCGGGGCATATTGAGAAAATGTTAAAAACCATTATGGACGCTAAAAAGGATTAGTGGAATGAAAAACCTGCGTTTAGAAGTATTTGAACAAACTAGCAATAACTATCAATTACGTTTTTTCGTTGACAATACGCCCACACCTTGCCAAACGCGGGCAGTCAGTGCGCAGGATTTGCAGCAATTTGTCAATGATGCAAAACAGCATTATGAGAACGGATTACAGTTACAGAATTTAGGCAAAGACTTGTTTAATTGGTTAAATGGTTCAGAAAGTGCCTTGCAAGATTTTCAAAAAGAAACTGTTTTAAACATTCCTAATACTCACGGTTTGCACCATCTCGCGTGGGAATTGCTTCATGCAGAACAATTTCTTTGCATGAATCCGCATAAACCTTTTACGCCGTTGCGGTTGATTGGCAAAGAAAAGCAGGCGGTTGAACCTGCAAAGCGTCAATTGCGGGTGTTATTTATGGCGAGTTCGCCTGAAGGAGAATCTGTTTTAGATTTTGAAAAAGAAGAAGGTTTGATTTTAGAAGCGACTCAAAAATTGCTTTTAGAATTGGTTGTTGAAGAAAGTGGCTCTTTAGCAGGTTTGCAAGAATGGTTAAGTTATGATGATGAATCAATGCGTTTTGATGTGGTGCATTTAACAGGTCATGCAAGTTTTAATCAGGGCAACCCTGTTTTTTTATTAGAGGACGATTTAGGACAAGCGCACTTAGCGAAGGCGGATGAGATTGCAGAAGTTTTTAGTTATAAAGGACATTTTCCGCGTTTGTTGTTTTTATCAGGCTGTGAAACGGCGCAAAGTCATGATAATGCGTTGCCCAGTTTGTGCGAGGCATTAGTACAGGCGGGTGTGCCTGCGGTGTTGGGATGGGCGAAGCCTGTTTATGATTTTATTGGGCGGTTTACCGCGCAAAAATTATATGCGTATTTAGCGGATGGCTTGGATTTGGCGCGGGCGGTGGCGAAAACACGGCGGGATTTATATGTGCATGAAATGGAGATGCAACAGCAAACGCCACACTATAAACCACAATGGCATTTATTGCGGTTTTACAGCGATTACACGCCGTTAAACGCTTTAGTGCTTAAAGGACGAGCACAAGCCAAGCGGGAGATTCGTCAGGAGTTTTTAGACAAAAATGCAAAAACGGAAGTGTGTCCGCGTGAGTTGTTTGTAGGCAGACGACGCTTGTTACAAACCGCGTTGCAAATTTTACGCAGTCAACAAGGTGCGGCGAATTATGCCGATGGTTTGTTGTTGTCAGGCATGGGCGGGCTGGGAAAAAGTAGTTTAGCGTTGCGGATTTGTCAGCGTTTAGCCGTGTTATTGCCCAAACGTTTTGTATGGGTAGGGAAAATTGATGAAACGGCTTTGCGCGCAGTTTTTAGTGAAGAATTGCCTAAATATGCCAGCCTTATTAATGAAATTTTAAATCAGTCTATTGCGCTAGATTTGCGTTTAAAACAGTTATTTAAACAGATTGATGTTTTTGAAAATGCGCTATTTGTGTTTGATGACTTTGAGCAGAATTTTATCAAAGACAATCATCAACAGCTTGAAGCGGGCGCGTCTCAAATTATCACCGCGTTATTAAAAGCGATTCGTGAAACAGGTTCGCCCAGTCGCGTATTAATCACCAGTCGTTATGCTTTTTCGGTACAAAAGCCGTTACAACTGGTTGAGTTAGCGTTAAATTCTTTTGAAGGGACAGAGCTACAGAAAAAAGTACAAGCCTTACACGACAGCTATTTAACCGCTCAAGATACGCCCGCCGTCAGCGAGGCATTAGAAAAGCAAGCCATTAATTTAGGCGCGGGCAATCCGCGTTTATTAGAGTGGTTGTATAAAGTTTTAGCGGATAAGAACATTGATAAAACAGCTTTATTTGCGCAATTAGAAGCAAAACAGACAGAATTTAGAGAAAATTTGTTATTACAAACTTTGCTGGATTATCAATCTGCGGAAGTTCGCAATTTATTAGCCCGTATTGCCCTGTTTAATTTGCCCGTACCTATCGACATTTTTGCACAAGCATTTTCTCAGCCTGAATTAATCACAGTGTTACGCCCCGCATTAGCGTTGGGTTTAGTAGAGCATTATCAAGAAACCTTGTTTGTGTCGCGTTTACTTGTGCCCTTGCTGGTGGAAGAATGCGAGCATTTAGAGCAACGCGCCATTTATGCCAATGTTGCACAAGGGTTATATGCCAAATGGTGGACAAGCGATTACCCCATTAATTTTGAAGAACATATAGAACTAACTCGTATCGCACACTTAGGGGAAGAGAAAGCGATTTTTTCTAAAGTGGGCGGTTTATTAAGCAAAAAACTACTGGAAATTGCGCGTTATGATGAAACAAAAACTTTGCTTGATAAACTCTTGCCAATTCAACAAGAAATCGGCGATAAAAGTGGCGAAGGCACGACGCTCAACAATATTTCTCAAATATTTAAAGCCCGAGGCGACTACGAAACCGCCCTGCGCTACTTGCAACAGTCCTTAGCGATAAGACAAGAAATCGGCGATAAAAGTGGCGAAGGCGCGACGCTCTACAATATGGCAACGCTTGCTTTTACCAATGGTAATTATGAAGCTGCTCGAGATTATTCGAGAAAGGTATTAGTAATTTTGAGTTCTAAAGAATCAAAAAATGTAGAAACTAATCCAGATATTGTAGTAGCTCTGGTTTGTATGCTTGCTTCAATCTTAAAAGTTGAAAAAAAATATAAAGAAGCCCTAGAACTTTTAAAAGTTGCTTTAGATATGAGAAAAAGCCGAGGTAATAAACGGGGTATTGCAGACACGCTTAATAGTATATCTCAGATTTATAATATTCAAGGTGATACTGATAATGCTCTAAGCTATTTACAAGAGGCATTCGATATTGTTCCAGAAGATAATGCTGTCGAATTGTGTGTAATTTTATTTAATATGGGAGATATTTATTTAAGCAAACAACAAATACAGCAGGCTAATAAGTTTTTTCTGAAAACATATCGATTAGCTAAAAAAAATCAATTGGCTCAACCATTGAGCATGTTGGAGAAGTTGGCGAAGCATTTGGGACAGGATGGTTTAAATTTTTGGGAACAACTGAGTCAGAAAATGTCTGAACCCTAATTTATACAATTTTCTTAATTAACATAATTGTGCTAATTTTGTAAATTAAGTGAATTGTGGTTCAGACAAGAGGAAAGCAATATGAAAAATATCTACTTAGAAGTTGATGAGCAGGCTTATGAAACAATCTTAGCTTTTATCAAACTGCTCCCCCCGCAACGCTGTAGAGTCATAGAAGACGATGAATTAACAGAAGAAGAAACCATTCACATTAATACCTGTCGCGCCCAAATCGCACAAGGGGATTATAGTCAGTTTGATGAATGGGAAAGGGTAAAATGAATTATCGTTTACTACTTCACAAAACGGTGACTAAATTTATTCAAAAATGCCCAGAAAAACAACAGCAAGAAATCAATAACAAATTTGAATTACTAAAAGAAAATCCTTATCGCCATCCACAACTAGACATAAAAATAATGCAAGGTTATACAGATTTGTATCGCCTTCGAATCGGACAATATCGTTTTATTTACCAAGTCCAAAATAATGAACTAATCATTTTCATTTTAAAAGCAGGACAACGGGGCGATATTTACAAACATTTATCTTAAATAATCATACTATAGTAAACGCACTTTAAAATAAATATGATTGTCTGAACCACAACTTACACAATTTTCTTAATTAACATAATTGTGCTAATTTTGTAAATTAAGTGAATTGTGGTTCAGACAAAAAGAAATAAACCCTGCAAGTTGCTATTGATTCCCCCGACGACATCGCCAAAAAGAATACAAAGATTTTGAATCTCTCGCCAACACTTGCAATAGCTAAAGCGATTGCACTCCTCTTTAATCAATAAATTGCGTAACACCTAATCTTTATTTAAATAAGGTGCTACCAAATTAGAAATTTCTTCTAATTGAAAATTCTTTGCAAGTTGCTCTATTTTATTAAGCAATGGCGTTAAATTAGAATTGTATTGTTTTAGCTGTTTACATTTATCCAAAACACCGCCTAAATCGCCCATCAATGCGAATTCATTTAAACTACTCGCATCTTCTTCCATTAAAATATAATTGCGCACTAAATCGTCTATTTCCTCAACATTTTGCTTTGTACTTTCTTTAGGAATAAAAGCAATTGTTTCATCATAAACCCATTCTAAATTTAATAAACGTTGCAAAGTTTTAAGCAATAAATCAGCGCGAATAGGTTTTGCAATAAAATCATCACAACCCACTTCACGGCTTTGCTGCTGATGAAAATCAAAAACACTCGCTGAAACCGCAACAATCGGCGTATTTTTAAATTCAGGCAGTTGACGCAATTGCCGTACAAATGTAAATCCGTCTAATGTGGGCATCACTAAATCTGTCAAAATTAAATCGGGATGATAACTACATGCCGTTTCATAGCCCGTTTTACCATTTTCTGCTTCAACCAGTTCAAATCCTAAAGGAGTTAATAAATGATAAAGCACTAAACGATTTTCGCGGCGGTCATCCACTACTAATAAACGTTGACGTTTGCCATGATAACCCACAATAACCCGTTGATTTTCATCGCTATAACGAATTAATACATTAACTTCTGGCAAAACTAAACTAAATTGAAAACAACTGCCATGATTTAGTTGACTTTCTACCGTTAATTCACCGCCAAGCATATTAATCAAATGCTTAGTAATGGTTAAACCAAGTCCCGTGCCTTCAGCTTGATAGCGTTGGTCGCCAACTTGTTTAAACGGTTTGAAAATATGTTGAATATCTTCTTCGGCAATGCCAATACCTGTATCAGTAATTTTAAAACGGGTTTTATTTCCATCGTAGCTAACGCTAAAAACAACACCCCCTTGTTGGGTAAATTTCACGGCATTACTGAGTAAATTCAATAAAATTTGCCGCAGTCGTTTTTCATCACAATGAATCCCTTGCGGTAAAGCACTGGTCGGCTCAAAAATAAAAGAAATGCCTTTTTGTTCTGCGCGTAATTGGAATAAACTGGTAATATTTTGTAAAAATTCAGAAAAATCAAAGTCAGTAAAATATAATTCTGTGCGTTCAGCTTCAATTTTGGCTAAATCTAAAACATCATTGATAAGTGTTAATAAGTATTCGCCACTGCGTTGAATAACATTAATGCCTTCACGTTGTACTTCATTCAGCGTTTTATCACGCCACAAAATTTGGGCATAGCCTAAAATGCCATTAAGCGGTGTGCGTAGTTCATGGCTCATATTGGCTAAAAAAACGCTTTTAGCGCGGTTTGCACTTTCAGCCGCTTCTTTAGCTGCAATTAATTCGGCTTCTGCGCGGCGTTTTTCGCTAATATCGCGTGAAATCATGCTGATAGAAACAACATTTCCTTTTGTGTCAGTAATCGAAAAACAAGAACCATCCACAGGAATTAATTGTTTGTGGGTAAAATTTTGTAAATTGGTTTCTGTTCTATAAATACCGTATTTTATGATATTTGGAATCACTTCTTCTTGAATTTTAATAAGTTCTTGCGCATTAAAAAAATCAGCAATGTACATATATTCAATATTTTCATGCAGGGGAATATTCAGTATTTTGCGTCCCGCTGGATTGAGATACAGTATCTTTTGCGTGTTGACATCAGCAATCCCTATCATGTCAGGGGCTTGTTCAATGACGGTGGCAAATTGCCGTAGTTCGCGCTCTACTTTTTTCCGCTCGCTAATGTCGCGTACAAATCCCCACATGCCAGTAATTTGCTCATCTGCGTTTTTCATCGCATAAACTTGCATTTCAATGGGTAAAATTTGATTATTGCAATTTATGTATTCTTTTTCATAAATATCTGAATAGCCTCTTGTCAGCACTTGCGGGATAATAACTTCATTTTCATATAGATACCAGCGTTCAGGCGTAAAAATGCGACAATTATGTCCAATTAAATCTGAAGGTTGTTGATAGCCGAGTATTTGGCTATATGCTGTATTGCATTGTAAAATTTTGCTGTCTAAATCTATGATAACGAAGCCATCACGCATACTTTCATAGATAGAACGGTAACGTTGTTCAGACGCGCTTAGTTTATTTTCGTGTTCAATTCGCTCTGTAATATCTTCTAAAATACCAAATAGAATTTCTGGTTCATTATTTTCATCAAAAATTGGAATTTTAATGGTGTGTGCCCAAAAGAATCCTCGGGCAGTTGTTACAGGCTCTTTGGGAATATCAATGGTTTGTCTTTTGATAAAAATTTCTGTATCCATTTTACGGAAGAAATCAGCTTCTTCTTTAGGAAAGAAATCATAATCTGTTTTGCCCAGTCCAACTACAGCGGGTAAGCCGAAGAGTTCTTCGGCTTTAGGATTCCAAATAATCCATTTGAAATTATCTTTTACGTCTTTAGCAAAAATGGCAAAAGGTGAGTTTTTAATGAGCTTATCTAAAATAGTTTTTTGCCGGCGCAATTCTATTTCTGCTTGTTTTTGCTCAGTTAAATCTTGGTGTGTGCCAACCATGCGTAAAGGTTTGCCATCAGCGTCGCGTTCTAACGTGCCCCGTGTTGCAATCCATGCGTAATATCCTGCTTTGTGTCGCAAGCGAATAATAAAATGGTAAGTATCTATTTTTCCTTCTAAATAATCCTTAACTTTTTCTTTAATCCAATAATCATCGGGGTGTAAAAAATTCAAAAAACTTTCTATAGTGGGGGGGATTGTTTCCTCTTCACTATAACCAAGCATCGTTTTCCAACGTGGCGAAAAATAGAGATGATGATTTACAATGTCCCAATCCCAGATACCTTCATTCGTCGCCCGCAAGGCAAGGGAGAAACGCAATTCACTGTCGCGGAGTTGTTGTTCTATGCGTTTTTGCTCACTGATGTTGCGTGAAATAGCAACGAGGCAAGGAACACCATCATCTAGGGTAATTTTTTGTAAAATTAAATAAATAGGAAGTGTTGAACCATCTTTACGCAATCGAATGCTTTCAAACTCCATGAAATTACTTTCGCCAGTGCTAATCGGACTATCTTCTAATCGGACAGTTTTTAAATAACCACTATCAATTTCGCGAGGGGTGATGGTATATAACTCTTGTTCTGAATAGCCTGATTCTTGTAATGCACTTTGATTGGCATAAATAAAACGCTGGTTTTCTAAACTGATGATATAAACCGAATCACGCAACAAATCCAGAGCAGTTTTAAAGCGCGATAACAAATTAAAGGTATGTCTTAATTTATTATTTGCTTCGTATTCATTGGTAATATCGGTTAATGTGCCAACCATGCGCACGGGTTTTCCCGTATCGTCCCAAATCCCTTTGGCTTTTACCCGTGTCCATAAATAATGCCCATCTCGATGTTGGATGCGGGTTATATGGTCGTAATGTTCATTTTCTTTACTTAAATAAGCCCTTAAACTTTGTTTAAGTTGGATTAAATCTTCAGGATAAATGCGTGAAGCAGTAATATCAGGTGTTAAACTGTCTGGGATAAAACCTAAAATTTCACAAAAACGAGGTGAATAGTACATAGATTTGGCAGAGATTTCCCAATCCCACCAGCCATCATTGCTGCCTTGCATGGCTAAATTCAGGCGTTCTTCATGCAGGCGTAAACTGGCTTCGGCAGTTTGGCGGCGGGCAATTTCTTGTTCTAAATCCTCTTGTCGTTGTAATAATTCAAACGAGCGGGCTTGTAAGGCTTGATTTTGTAATTCTAAAGCTAGCGTTTTTTCACGAATTTCTTGTACAAGTTGTGGATAACTACGTTCTGAAGTATTGTCAGCGGTTTGATTTTCTATAAAAGTAAAAGGACGAGCAACGAGAATTAAAAAGCTATAATTGTCTAATTGGCTAATTTGCCATTTCGCCGTACAATAGACATAGTGCTTATCAGCGTGTTGTAAATAAGTAGGATGATTTAAAGGGGTTACTTTGCATAATTGTCGTTTTAACATTTGCAAAGGTTGAATAATTTGTTCGTTTAAATAACTTTCAGTTAAATAAAAATTATACTCTACAATGTGTTTAGGAAAATTTTGATACCCTAAATAATGATAAGCCGCAGGATTGACGTGAATAACTTGCTGTTCATTTAATTCAATCACAAATGCTATATCTTCCATTAAATTTAAGACATCAGTGATAAGAGATAACGAATAATTGTCAGAAAAGTTAGAATATGTAGGCACTGTAAAAAAACCTATACAAGTTAATAATTAATACTAATAATTGAGCAATGTATGATTTAAGAAATACTTTATACATGTCGTGAACAGGTTATCTATGTGTCTCATTTAATAAGCTATAGTTAATTTTAGCTTAAAATAAAATAACTTATATTGGAAATACGCATTAGAATCTCAATTATTTAAATGCCAATTATGAAAGAAACATGCCAAACAAAATTTTGATTTGTACCCATTATCGGCATAATCCCCGCCTGCCATCCTGTGCTGCACGGGGTAGTCTTACGATATTAAAACAATTGCAAACACAAATCGAAAGTACACAATTGGCTGTTCATATTGAAGCTATTCAATGTTTAGGTAATTGTCAACAGGGTGTAAATGTTCGAGTTGTTGGTGGTCAATTTTTCCAACATGTGACAGAACAAGATATTCCTATAATTATTGAATATTTACAACATACTGCAAAATTAGTTTCTTAGCAGTGATTAAAAAATAATCGCTATTTTTCTTATAAAATACCGTGCCTGATTAGACCTTTAAAAAAACTAGAGAATGAAGGTGATTTTAAAAATACAACTTGCGATTTAAAATTATTTTTCTAAATTGCTTATTTATTCTTTTAAGCCCCTCTCAATTCCCTTAAAATCACTTGTATGATGATTACTATGATTCCACGCGCAATTAAAAAAAAGGATGCGGCATATTCCCTTCTCTGTTTTGATTTCCCAATTGGCATCTATCGCTAACATAACTAGAGTTAATCTGCATGGCATAAAATTAGCAATGTGTCGTGTTACCAATTCGTTAATGGAAATTTTCTATGTTCATTGAATACACCTTCACTATAGATGATGGAAGGGTTTTACATTATCGGGTAGAGTTTGAACGTCCTCGCCAATCCCAATTGGACGCGGCTGCTTATCCAGAATGGACGGTATTAGAATTTCATCAATGTCCAAACTGCCCTCTGAAACCAGAAGAATATTCGCATTGTCCAGTTGCGATTGATGCACATGAGATTTTACAAGGGTTTGCGGATGTGATTTCTTGTAAAGAGGTTGATATTCATGTCAAAACCCCTGAACGAGAATATTTCAAGCGTACGGATGCGCAAACGGGTTTACGAGCAATTATTGGTTTTGTGATGGCAAGTAGTGCTTGTCCAATTTTATCGCAATCGCAAATGCGCGGGATGGCGTATTTCCATTTACCTTTTGCTTCTTTAGAAGAAACTGTATTTAGGGTTGCTTCTTCTTATTTATTGCACCAATATTATTTATCTAAGAAAACAGGTAAATTTGAAACAGATTTTGAAGGTTTAAAAAGTCTGTTTAAAGAAATGCAAGTTGTGAATTTTAACTTCTTAGAAAGAATTCGAGCAGCAAGTGAAGCAGATTCTAATTTAAATGTATTAGCGACGTTATTCACTATTTCTTCAATGATTTCACTTTCTTTAGAACGGCATTTAAAAGAAATTCAACCACTATTTGAATAAAATGTTTTTAAAAAAATATAAAAACATTTATGAAATTGGGAGTTTGTAAACATGTTTGATCAAGGTAGAATGTTTATTGAATATACCTTCAGCATGGATGATGGCAAAGTATTAAATTACAACATTGATTTTGTGAGACCGCGTACTGATAAGCTGAATCCTAATGATTATCCTGCATGGACTGCTTTACACTTTCATCAATGCAAAAATTGTCCTTTAAATAGCAACACTTACTCACATTGTCCTGTTGCAATTGATGCGAAGGAAATTATTTTAGGTTTTAGAGAAATTTTATCTTGCAGCACTGCTAATGTGACTGTGCGCACCCCTGAACGTGAATATCTAAAACGGTGCGATGCGCAAACTGGCTTACGCGCCCTCATTGGCTTTGTGATGGCGACTAGTAGCTGCCCGATTTTATCTAAAATGCGCGGCATGGCGCATTATCACCTGCCTTTTGCTTCCATTGAAGAAATTGTTTTTCGCACAACCTCCACTTATTTATTAAGTCAATATTTTGTGCATCAAGAAGGCGGCACAGCAGATTTAGATTTAGTTGGATTAAAACAATATTATAATGAATTACAAACTGTAAATTATCATTTCTTGCAACGCATTCGGGCGGCAAGTGAAGCAGATTCTACTTTAGATGTATTATCCACCTTGTTCTCTATTTCGTCCTTTTTATCGGGTAGTCTTGAGCAACATTTGAATAAATTGAAACCTTTATTTGCTAATCAAGAATATGATTAATATTGCTCAAATTGATGAATACGTTCATGTAAAGTTTTAATAAAGGCAGCATCTATTACTTGACCTGTGTCATTTTGAATTATGCCTTCTAACTTTTCTGCCAATTGTTGCGCGGTTGTGAGCATTAACTCTAAACCCACGCGCCCACTAAACGCATTGGGCAACCGCATAAACAAGGCAATACCTGGCGAACTAAAATGTTCTCGCTCCGCAGGATTAAACGTGCCAGGTTCTACCATATTCGCAATGCTAAAAATTGGCATTTCTAATTTTGAATCCCCTACCCCATAGTAATTAAAGATTTTCATTTTGCCATATTTTAAGCCACATTCTTCAAATGTATTAAACAAAGTTTGACCAGAAAATAAACGTGATTCAGTGGCTAAAATAAAGAAGGCAATAATTAATTCTTTTGTACTTTCTAAAGAAGTCGTCGTTTCTTCTAACACTGTAGTTTTAGCGAGCTCTACTGGTTCTTGGCTGGGTAAATTTGCATCGTTAAAATAAGGGTCATCACTAACCTCTCGCTCTGCATGAAGCAACAATGCTTGACGGCGATAATGACAAGTTAATCGCCACATCAAGAATGTAATCACTAAAGCCAACGTACAAAAAACGAATAAACCTTCAAAAGAAATTACTGAGGATAAGGGAAAAGTCATTGGCGATTCACTATAAAAGAAAACGTTAAGGAGGACACGCAGTTTGACTGCTTAAAGCAGTGGAATCTATCGCGCTGATAAAATGTTGTAATTCAACATCTGCAATCTCAGTTAAATGATTATTTGCAACCCATATTTTTAAATAGGGATGCGTTTTCACTAAGCTGCTTTCTAATGTTCCGCACAATTGATTTTGCCGAATATCCAAGGTTTCTAAATTGGGTAATTTGCTTAAAGCTGGTAATTTGCCAGTTAACTTATTATTGCTCACATTGACATGCACTAAATTTGGCAGTTTAGCGATAATTTCTAAAGAATCTTGAAGCTGATTATTCGCAAGGTTAAGACTATAAAGTTGTTTAAATATCATTAAAACAGATAAATCGCCACTGAATTGATTATCTGCTAAATTAAGCACTTCTAAATTTTCTAAATTGACTAATTCGCTTAAATCTCCCGTCAATTGATTAGTATTTAACCGTAATTGTTTTAAATGCTTTAACGTCTTTAAAGGTGCTAAAGAACCGCTCAACTGATTATAAGGTAAAGATAAGATTTCTAAATAAGGAAATTTCTCTAATCCTGCTAATGTACCCATTAAATGATTATTAGGTAAACGTAAAGCAACAACATGCAAATCTTTACAACTGACTCCTTTCCAATTGCAAGGACGATTTGTCATTGCCCAATCTTGTTGCTGTGTCCAGTGTTTACCATTTAAATCAACGTACAATTTAAATAAAGCTAAACATTCTTCTGAAACTAAATTATCTTTAGCGAGTTGACATAATAAATTTATTCGCCCTTGCTCTTTATCTGTATTATTAAGCAACGGAATCAACGGGGTATTTCCAATAGGAGCGGCAGCGGTAGGAGGAGTATTGTGTTGGGCTTGATTGAGATATTGCACAAAAGTCGTATTAGGGGTAGCTGTGCTATTGACTGTCGATGCAACAACGTCAAAAGTTTGACGACTATGGACGGTAAATCCACCGTTTGGATAATCAAAATATAAGCGTGCTTCATATTTACCCGCAGCTAATTTACCAATTCTGTATAACCCATCGTGTTTTCCTTGAGTAAATTGCCACTGACGTGTGTAATAATCATCAGGCGAACCTGCTTCGACAACGCTAATCCAGTCGTTTGTTCGGTCAGTTAAACCGCTATATTCAATAATAACATCATCTTCAGTGCTATAACTGTGCTTGGTAACACGTAAACTGGGTTCAGCATAAACTTGAGCTGATACTAAAAATAACAAAAACCATACAAATGAACGCATAACTTTTCCTATTGCTTGCGCTTAAAAAAGAAATGGATAGCAATAAACCGCGATTTTAACAAGAATTTATTAATCTGCACACTTTATCTATTGTTAAGGTAAAAAATAGTTATTTTTCAAAAAATTAGTTAAAAATTTATTTTTATTAAGTAAAAATATAATTTGTGCATGATTTTTGATTAATAACTTAAGCAAAGATAACGCTAGAGTTATGTAAAGTTTAATTATAGAATGTAACGTTTTAATAAAGCTAACTATTTGAAAAAATAAGGTCTATTGTATGTTATTTTTTTGGTTTTCATGATGATGACAACCGTTCAATTCCCCCCTTCTGATTTAACCAATTGTCTGCAATCTGCGTTGGCGTATGCTGAAAAACGTTGTCAACAACAACATGCACGCCTTACGCCAGTTCGTCGCCAAGTATTGGCTCTGATTCTGGCAAGTGCAAAACCAGTAGGGGCTTATACTTTGCTTGAACAGTTGCGCCAGCATAAACGCGCTGACCCGCCTACGATTTATCGCGCTTTAGACTTTTTATTAGAGCAAGGATTTATTCATAGAATAAATTCATTAAATGCTTTTATTGGTTGTATTTGTCCTGAACATCCACATAGCAGTAGTTACTTCTTAATTTGCCAATATTGTAATGAAGTCACTGAATTAAAAAGCCCAGAATTAGATACATTAATTCAAGTTCAAATTCAACCCTTACAATTTGCAGCATATAAACAAATGATTGAAGTTATAGGGTGTTGTCATAAGTGTCAACCGCTTTCACTTATAAATGAATAAATTATTTTTCGCTTATTATTCTGAATGATTCATGCTTAACGCTCAATCTGTCATTACACAGTTCTTTAAACAAACCTCCTCACCTACTTTAATGTCGGTGGAATTTATTTCTATTCAATTAGAAAAACTGCGTAAAGGAATTGATAATGTTCACATTGATGCCTTTTTAAGTGAGCCTTTTCAAAAAGGCACTTTATTTTTAATCGAACAAATTATTGAAGAAAGAACGACGACTAAACGCCGAATGTCTGACCAATTATCTGTCGATAATTTACAGAGATTAAATCAATTTAGAGAACGCTATGCCGCTATGTTGGCAACAACAACGCATAAAGCAAAGCATCAAAATAATTTAGTATTAGTACAATTATTAGAATTGAGTGTTATTAAATTTATTGCTGAAAATGTGAAGAAAACAGCGGAGGATTTAGTAAAAACTTTAAAGAATGCTTTATTAAATGGGGATAAAGATAATAAAGGACAAAAATTATATGAACGTTCTGTTTGGGTTATGCAGAATTATAATCGGTTTATTTTTAGAGTAAATTCAGATTTATTTAATGCTCTCTATAGGGTTGAATTAGGCGATGCAGGGCGGGCTTTGCGTCATTCTTTGTTTGGTATTCATTGGTCTATTTCGGAAAATATTTTTAGCAATCCGATTTTGCAAAATGCGGAAAGTAATGACCATGATATGATGATGGAAAATTATGTTCTTTTATCTCAAGAAAGTCATAGTGCTTATAACTATGCAACTTTAGTGGAATTTATTGATGTTACACTCAATGAAATTGTTCAATATTGGGATTATCAACTTCCACCCGCAATTGAAATTAACCATTATGAGCAATTAACTTGGCAAGATAATGTTGAGAATATTCAATTTTTATTAAATAGTGAGTTAATTAAGACCACAATTGAAGAATTTCCTGAATTTAAAGCGACGTTACAACCGCATTTACGCGCCCAACAAAAAGCAGTTGCTTATTTAGAAAGAGCGTTTAATAACGCACGGATTATGCCTTATATTCTCAGTGCTTATGAAACACAAAGTGTTTATGAAAACTATGCTAAATTATTAAAACCGTATTTATTTTTTCAAACCCTTTCGGGGGATATTCATTTAGAAGATACTTGGCATCGTTTGCAAATGGCAGAAAAAACCCGCCCCTTACGCCGTGCAGATGATTTGCCTTTAACCAATAAAGTTTTATTTGAAACTTATAAACGCATTACTAAACAAGCTAAAACGGCTAGTTTTGAGAAAATTTATCGTTTTATTGCAGACTTTGTTAAATATCGTCATGATTTAAAGCAATATCTTGCTGTACAAAAAGCTATCCAAAAAATTCGCATTTTAACGAAAGAAGAGGATATTAAACTTGCGCGTGCTAATGGGATTTTGCACGAATTTGATGAAAGTCTGGAAAAAAGCAATGAAATTAGTTTAAGTGATATTCGTTGTCATACCATTTTAAAAGCGGATGTGCGTGGTTCAACTAAAATCACCAGCGAATTGCGCAAACAAGGCTTAAATCCTGCAACGCATTTTAGCCGTACTTTTTTTAATCCCATTCGCCAACACATGGAAAAATTTGGGGCAGAAAAAGTATTTATTGAAGGTGACGCGGTCATTTTGAGTTTATTTGAATATCCACAACATCCTCAAAATTGGTTTTCAGTAGCGCGGATGTGTGGTTTAGGACGTTTGATGCTTAATGTAGTAGAAGAGCAAAATCGTTTTAGTATTGAGCATCGTTTACCGATTTTAGAATTAGGTTTAGGAATTTGTTACACAGAAAATGCGCCCGATTTTTTATATGATGGCGACCAACGGATTATGATTTCTCCTGCAATTGGCGATGCCGACCGTCTATCTTCTTGTTCTTGGAAATTACGCAAGTATTTTGCGAATCAAAATTTATTCACGCGCGTGATGGTCTTTCAGCAAGCTGCTACGGATGCCTTTAAAGGGGAAAAAGGAATGACGACTTTCCGCTATAATTTAAATGGGATTGAGTTGGATACTGCTGGTTTTCATAAACTGCAAAGTGAAATTGCTTTGCGCAAACTTAAAATTAAATTGCCCAATAGTAGCGAAGCCAGTTTATTTTTTATTGGCAGTTATGCGGATTTACAGGGAAATTTGCACGATGTAGTGATTCGGCAAGGAGTTGTTCATATTTGGCAAGAGCCGCCTAATCTTTTAATTCCTACTGATACTTACTATTATGAAGTTGTTACTCACAAAACCTTATTAAATGCAATTTTACGCGAAACCCGCCAAAATTAACTTTTAGCGCGTAAATTTATACGTTTAGCAGTTTTTTATGGCTAAAACTATCAGAATGAATTAAATTTAAGTAAGTTTAGCATAACATAACTAGGATATGTTTAAGCTGTTTAATCTATCAACAGCAAGCCTTTATATTCATTACAAGCACAAAATTTGCCTGTTATCTAAACCAGCTTGGAAATAATTCCAAAGTTGCTGATATTCAGCATTACTTTGTTGAACTCCAACAGTTTAGCTGCTGATTTTCAGCATGTTCTCCTCTTACCCAAACAACAAATTTACGCATAAAAATATTGCAGAAACTTGATTATAAATGTGTTTCTCATGTACATGTTACTCGTACTTGGCTGGAATACTCTATGCTGTCATAACCAAGTTTTAATAATTATGGTTATTAGTCTATAGAAACATAGCAAAAGGATTTAAGACATGAAATCTAAACAATTAGGAATGACCATCATTGAGGTGATGTTTGTTGTTGCTGTGATTGGTATTTTAGCAAGCATCTCCGTTCCAATGTTCATTGACTATCAAAGACGTGCCAAAGTAGCTGAAGCGATGAATTTAATGGCAGGTTTAAAAACACCCATGATTGAATATTATTCTGCTTGGGGGGTATGGCCTTCAGTTGCGCAAGTGGGGGGTAAAACACAAGGTTTATATGTTTCAAGTGTAACTTCCGGACAAAATGGCACAGATGAATATTATGTGCAGGCGACCATGAGAGAAAGTGATCCTGAATTAGGAAAAAAAGAAGTACGAATGATTTATGATATTGAAAATCGCTCATGGCTTTGTACAACGCAGGGGGCAGCAAATCCTATTCCTGCACAATATTTACCTTCTTCTTGTAAGTAGTTTTTAAAAAGTCTGTATTATGCTAAAAAATAAAAAAATTATTGTTGTTATGCCTGCTTACAATGCAGAGCAAACTTTGCGTAATACATACGCAGAAATTCCGCATGATATTGTTGATGAAGTCATTTTAGTTGATGATAAAAGTCAAGATAATACCGTCGCAGTCTCTCGTTCTTTGGGCATTGAGACGATTTTACATTCAAAAAATTTAGGTTACGGAGGCAATCAAAAAACTTGTTATAAAGCGGCGTTAGAAAAAGGCGCAGACATTGTGATTATGCTGCATCCTGATTATCAATATACGCCCAAGTTAATTACGGCAATGGCTTCTTTAATTGCTGAAGGTTTATTTGATTGCGTGCTAGGTTCGCGGATTTTAGGGGTAGGGGCTTTAAAGGGCGGAATGCCGTTATATAAATTTATTGCCAACCGCTTTTTAACGCTGACGCAAAATTTATTGCTGAGTTATAAATTATCCGAATATCACACAGGTTATCGTGCATTTTCACGCGAAATTCTGGAAAGCTTACCATTAGAACAAAATGACAATGATTTTGTGTTTGATAATCAGATGTTATCACAAATCATTTATGCAGGTTTCTCGATTGGAGAAATCACTTGCCCTACTCTGTATTTTGCTGAAGCGTCTTCGATTAATTTTTCCCGTTCAGTTAAATATGGTTTTGGGGTACTGAATACCTCATTTGCAGGTTTTCTGCATCGCATGGGCTGGAAATCTCATCCTTTATTTAGCCCTTTAGATAGTTTACGAACACAAAAACACCAAACAAATGAATAAAAAGAAAGACCTGCTAGGTTTTAAAAACCTTGCAGGTCTATGCAGGTGTAGGTTCAAGAATAGGCAGTCTTTTAAATCTATACCGACAGACCTGCTAGGTCTTCGAGACCTAGTAGGTCTTTGCTTTTGTTTGAATCTCTCGCCGAATTCGCGTTAAATTAACCATGTTCCACAGAAAATGCGTCAAGTGCAGCTATATCTAGTTGACTTTCATCCACTTTCAAATATGCCACGCCTTCTTCTAAAATAATCACTACTTCTGTAACACCTGTTACAGTGAGCAGTTTTTCTGTTAATTCTTCCGCCCGTTTTTTATCTAATTGTCCAATATTGAGCAATTGACTGGTTAAATAACGTGGTTTGCGCATACTGCTAGCAACGATTAACCATAATAAAGTTAGTAATGCACAAACATTAAAAACTGTTGAAATTTCATAGTGTTCATGTAACCAACCGCCCGCAACACCGCCTACAAATGCGCCGAAAAACTGGGCACTGGTATAAATACCCATTGCCGTTCCTTTACTGTCAGCGGGCGCGACTTTGCTGATAAGTGAAGGTAACATCGCTTCTAATAAAATAAATGCGGTAAAGAACAAATACAGCATAAATATCAAAGAAGTTAAATGTTGGTGGGTATAGCTAAACAAGGCTTGCGATAATGCCATTAAAGCAATCGCCCCAACAAACACGGGTTTAATTTGGCGATAACGTTCGGCAATCATCATAAAGGGCATCATGGTGATGACAGAGGCAATGATAACGCCTAAATACACTTGCCAATGCAATTGTGGGGCAAGTAAATTCTTTAAAGATAAGGGTAAAACGACGAAAGTAGCAGTTAAGCTTAAATGCAATAATAAAATCCCAATATCTAAACGTAATAATTGCGGGTCTGTTAATACCCGTTGAAATTGCCCAAGTACAGTTTCAGCATCCCGTCGCACACAAACACCCACTGGCTCGGGCACTACCCAGTGAATAATGGCTAAGGCAGCTAAAGCTAAGAGGGCAATCACCCAAAAAATGCCATTTACGCCAATCCACGCATTTAATAAAGGCCCTAAAACTAAAGCAAGCATAAAAGCTAAACCAATGCTCATGCCTATCATTGCCATCGTTTTAGTGCGATGTTCTTCGCGCGTTAAATCAGCCGCTAAGGCTAAAATAACTGCTGCAATTGCGCCGCCACCTTGTAAAGCGCGCCCAATAATCACGCCCCAAATAGAGGTGGACATAGCTGCTAAAACACTTCCTAACGCAAATAAAATTAAGCCAATATAAATTAGGGGTTTACGTCCGTAACGGTCTGATAAAAAACCAAAGGGAATTTGCAAAATTGCTTGGGTTAAACCATACATGCCAATCGCTAAACCGACTAAAGTAGGTGTAACACCTGATAAATGCTGCGCATAAAGTGAAAATACTGGCAAAATCATAAACAAACCTAACATGCGCAGACTCATGACACTGGCGAGTGCCATAATGGTACGTTTTTCGGTCGCAGTCAGTGGCGTGCTGGGAAAATGTTTTGATGCTTTCATAATACAGTCGTTAAAATAAGGAGTTAAGACAGTTTTGATTCGTCTTTTTCGGGCGAAACGTTGGGCAAGTTTGCAGTGGTATTTGGACGTTTTTCCAAGATGCGGGCGATTAATAAACCAAGTTCAAATAATATCCACATCGGCAAGGCTAATAAAGTTTGTGAAACAACATCGGGTGGACTGAAAATTGCGCCAATGACAAAGGAGGCGACAATGATATAGGAGCGTTGTTGCGATAAAGTTTGGGTAGTTACCAAGCCAACGCGGACTAAAATCAAGGTTGCCACTGGAATTTCAAAGGTTACACCAAATGCTAAAAACATCACTAAAACGAAATCTAAATAACGTGTGATGTCAGTCATCATTGTTACTCCTTGCGGCGTAACACTTAACATAAAATTAAAAATAACTGGAAAAACAATAAAATAAGCGAACAACATGCCCAAATAAAATAAAACTGTACTAGAAACTAACACAGGATAAACTAAATTTTTCTCGTGTTGATACAGCCCAGGCGCGATGAATGCCCATGCTTGATATGCAATATACGGCACGCATAGAGTGACTGCTAATACTAAAGTTAATTTAAACGGAATAAAAAAAGGTGAGGCAACATCAATCGCAATCATTTGCGCGCCTTGCGGCATAAAACGTAGTAGCGGGTCAGCGAGCAAAGAAAATAAATCGTAGGAAAAAGGCATTAACACACATAATACGACCGCAACGGCAATAACAATATGTAATAAGCGCGTTCTTAGTTCTAGTAAATGTTCTAAAAACGGCATATTGAGGGGTTCTTCAGGCGGGATAGAACTCATAGCTACTTAATCAAAGGGTTAGCAAATTGCGTGGTAATTTTAAGAAGGTTGCGCAGGATTCGCCGTTTTAACAGCAGCGTCAGCAGGTGCAACAGGCGTAGAGGTCGCCGCGACTGTTTCGTGAGCAACAACAGGCGTTTCTGGCGTTTGAGTTACTGTTAATTGGTTTAAGGATTGCTTTAATTCCATTGTGACTTTTTGGGGCTCATTGACTAATTCATTAAGTTTATGTTCTTCTTCAAAATGTTTTAAGCGTTGCTCCATTTCTTGTAAACGTAATTCACGGTCAATGTCTTCTTTAACATTATTTACCATTGCTCGCATTCGTCCTACCCAAAAGCCCACCGTGCGCATCACGCTTGGTAATTTTTCGGGTCCAAAAACCAATAATGCAACAACACCAATGAGTACTAATTCTAAAAAACCAACTTCAAACATGTTGTTGCCTCATTGATAATTAAACTTAGCGAGATTCATGCTGTTTAGAAGAGACTTGTCCATCAATCACTGAATTATTATTCGTGACTTGGGCATTTTTTGCGGCTTCATTTGCGCTTTCTTCACCTTCTTTCATTGCGCCGCGAAAGTTTTTAATGGCTGAACCTAAATCGCCACCGATATTGCGTAATTTAGAAGTGCCAAATAATAATGCAACGATGACTAAAATAATCAATAATTCCCAAATGCCGATGCCCATTATATTATTTCCTTATTTAAAAAAAGAATTGGCGAATTTACATTGCGCCATTAAACCCTACACCTTTTAACCCAGCTCCGCCGAGTAAATGGACATGGAGGTGGAAAACTTCTTGTCCACCGCCCTTGCCTGTATTAATGATAGTACGAAAACCGTCGCTTAAACCCATTTGCAAGGCTAATTTAGGCAATAACAACATAATGTGTCCCATCAATTCGCGATGTGACTCTTCTAGTTCTGCCAAACTCACAATATGCTCACGCGGCACGATTAATAAATGCACAGCAGCTTTAGGATTAATATCTTTAAAAACGATAACTTTGTCATCGTTATATACTTGTGTAGAAGGAATTTGACCTGCTGCTATTTTGCAGAAAATACAATTAGAATCGGTTTTCATGGTGTAGAGCTCTTATTTTATCAATTCAGAATTTGCTATTAAAGCAGGAAATTAACAAGCAACAATTAATAAATGCTTAAGATTGGCGTTGCGCTTTTTCAATCAAGCCCGATAAACCAAAACGGCGGTCTAATTCGTCTAAAACGTCATTGGGGCTTAAATTATAGTGTGCTAATAAGACTAAACTATGAAACCATAAATCTGCAACTTCATGAATTAAGGGTTCTGCTTGTCCGTTTTTGCCTGCAATCACGACTTCCGTTGCTTCTTCTCCGACTTTTTTCAAAATAGTATCTAAGCCTTTAGCATAAAGACTTGCGACATACGATTTTTCAGGCGCGGCAGCTTTTCGTTGTTCTAAAACTTCAGCGAGTTGTTCTAATACGGTCATAAAAAATTCCTTTTTTATTTTTAATTGAAATTATTTTAGCGTGGCAATATTACATATTAATTAGGAGTTACGCAGTTGAATATGATTTTGTAAATTATTCAATAGGTTAGTGTTTTAACCTGATTTTGAGTAATATAACAAAATCAATAGGCTACTATTTCAACTGCGTAACTCCTAATTAATATAGAACTTGTTTAAAGTTTTATTTAAAAACATGTGATTTAAATTTTTTTGACTTATAAATAAATTGCTAAATTATTATTGAATTGTTTTATTTACTACAGGAATTGATGTAATATCGGGATTTGAGTTGATTTCAAGTAAAATTTCAGGTAGTTCTTTTGTTTCTACTCCTTCTTTTTCAGCAATTTTTTTAATACCTTTATCTTCTGTATAGATAACTAACGAGTTTTGAACAATTGCGGTAGCAACAATCATGCTATCAAATTTAATACATTGTCGTGTGATTCCAATCGTTTGTAATTCTTCATACGTTTTATTAGCTTTTATGTTTCGAAAAATCTCAGCCAGTTTAAATGCTGCTGCTGTATCAAAAGAGTAAACTTTACAACACTTTTGAATTTCTTTAAGCAATCTAGGCGTTTCTATTGTTTCAATTTTCATCATAAACTCTGATAAAACAACAGAGGGAATAATAATTTCCGCTTTATCTTGATGAAGTTGTTTAAATAATAATTGTGCTCTTTCTATTCTGTCTTGATATTCAGGTAAAGCAACTTTTTGAATTCCCCAAATTAAAATATTGGTGTCTAAACAAACAATCTTTTTTCTCATGCGTCATTACCTCTAATTTCAGAAATCCAATGATTAACATCTAAATTATCAAATGAATCACCTGCTATTTTTGATAGTGTATTCATTGTTTCAAAAATAGAACTTTCGCGATACTCTAAAATCTCTTTAATTTCAAAATCTATTATTTCCATGTCAGGAGTCTTCCATTTAGCAATTCCTACTAATCCTACTTCTGTATATATCAAACTCCCCAACTTTCTAATTTTTTCTCTATCGTGAATTTTACAAGTAAGTTTCTTACCATTAGCAAGTGCTATTCTAGCTTGTGGTTTTTTTCCGCCAACATTTTCAATATAACCATAAAGCGTGGTTTCTCCCTCAATATAAATTATTTCAGGGATTTTTATATTTATAGAAGGTGTTATTTCAGCAGTATATTTATGGTTTGTATCATAAAAAATGACAGAACAATTTAATTTCTTTATTTGATTAGATAAATTTCTCAAGTGTTCAATAGAATGTGCAGGTAAATCATTGTAGTTATTTGTTGAAAGACTATGGGTAAGCTGTGAGTAAGCCCATTTAGTTTTTGGGTGTTGCGTAGCAAAAATGAAATCGATGCTACCTCGTTTTATTTCTCGTAGCATTAAACAAGGTATATCTTCTTCTTTTCCTACTAGAGGTTTAAGCGTTTCAATAAAAGAAGTAATAAATTTAGCAATCTCAAGCGCATCAACTGTTTCTAAAGATATATTTTCTCCAGTTAATTTTAGATTAATTTCTTCTTTTGGAATTGCATTCATAAAATTTATTACCTTTTTATTTTTTGTGATTTTTATAGATTTTATTTGAAGCGCTTTATAAGCGATAAGTTTAAATTATAGTAAAAAAGAGCTTCTTAATTATAAAAAAAGCTCTTTAAAGTAAAAACAAGCTTCAATTAAATCTAATTCACATATAAGCTATGCTAATCAATATATCCGAATCAACACCACCCCCACCACTAAACAGCCTGCGCCAACAAGTCGCCAGAAATTAATCGGATGTTCAGGGAAACCAATTAAACCATAGTGATCAAGAATCAATGCTGCAAGCATTTGTCCAGCAACAGTGAACATAATCAATGAGCTTGCACCGATTTTATGCGCAACAATCGCCGCAACAGCTACATATACCGCGCCAAGCAATCCCCCTGTCCACATCCACCAAGGAATTACTTTTAACACTTCTAAAGCTGCCAGTTTTTGGGTTGTAACGTAGTAAAGTAATAAGGCAATTGTTCCGACTGTAAAAGAAATTAATGCCGCACCAATGGGATTACCAATCATTTTAGCAAGCGAGCCATTGATACCCGCTTGCATAGGTAAAAACATACCAATCATAAATGTGATTGCTAATAAAATGCTTTCCATAAAATGCGCCTCAATTCCTAAGCAGAAATGTGAAATTAACGAATTTTTAAGGTTGCTAAACCAATCAAGACTAAAATAACAGTAATAATCCAAAAGCGTACACTGACACGCGGCTCAGGCCAGCCTTGTAATTCAAAGTGATGATGCAACGGTGCCATTCTAAAAATCCGCCGCCCCGTTAATTTAAACGAGGCAACTTGTAAAATGACGGATACTGTTTCCATTACAAATACACCGCCCATAATGAAAAGCACCAATTCTTGCCGCACAATCACTGCGATTGTGCCTAATGCTGCGCCCAATGCTAATGCACCAACATCACCCATAAATACTTGTGCGGGATAAGTATTAAACCATAAAAAGCCTAAACCTGCGCCCACGATTGCGCCGCAAAAAACGACTAACTCGCCTGTACCGACAATATGCGGAATGCCTAAATAACCAGAAAAAATTGAGTGACCCGTTAAATAGGCAAAAATCCCTAACGCACCACTGACTAACACTGTAGGTAAAATGGCTAAACCGTCTAAACCATCGGTTAAATTAACCGCGTTACTTGTACCGACAATCACAAAGTAAACTAATAAAATATACAACCAAACAGGCAAATTAAACACAACGTGCTTAAAAAACGGCACAATTAACTGTGTTTCAGCGGGGGATTGCGCAGTAAGATATAACACAATCGCTGCCGCGCCGCCGAAAATAGATTGCCATAAATATTTGTAACGGGCAGGCAAACCTTTGGGGTCTTTAAAAATCACTTTGCGATAATCATCCACCCAACCAATTGAGCCGAACAATAAAGTTACGATTAATACAATCCAAATAAAGCGATTTTCTAAATTTGCCCACATTAAGGTGCTCGCAGTAATTGCGACTAAAATTAACGCGCCGCCCATTGTTGGTGTACCAGACTTGCTGTAATGGCTTTGCGGGCCGTCTTTACGCACGCTTTGCCCAATTTGATTCATTTTTAAAGTTTGAATTAATTGCGGTCCCATTAACAGCGCGACAAAAAACGCAGTTAATGCGCCCAACACGGCACGCAGAGTTAAATATTGAAACACATTAAAACCACTGTAAAATTGTTCTAAATAATAACTGAGCCAAAGTAACATTGTTTCCCTCGTTAGACCGCTGCTGTGTTGTTATGTAATTTTTTATATTTATCCGTTGTCGGGTCAGGTTTTATGCCAAGTCTGTTGATAATACGGACAAGCCCGCTATCTTACCATTCATAACGCAGACATTCACACAAAATTGTTTTTATGATTTCATTGACTTTAGAGCAAACTTTAAGCGCGTTACAAATGCCTTTTCCGCATTGTAACCTACCACATTTACAAAGTGATGGTTCTTTATTAACTCATCATTTAACTAAAAAATCTTTATTTTTTGAAGGCGTATGCACTGATAGCCGCCGTTTGACAGCGGGACAGTTATTTGTGGCATTAAAAGGCGGACAATTTGACGGACATCAATTTGTTAGCGATGTTGCCCGTCGTGGTGCGATTGCGGCGATTGTGCAACATCCACTAGAGGAAGTGCCAAATTTACCTTTATTACAAGTTTCTAATTCACTGATTGCTTTAGGACAATTAGGACATTATTGGCGGATGCAACAGCCTTTGCAAAAATTGGTTGCCTTGACAGGCAGTAACGGTAAAACGACAACTAAAGAAATGATTGCCGCAATTTTAGCGCAACGCGGTGCAACGCTGGCAACTGAAGGCAATTTAAATAATGAAATCGGTGTACCGCTCACCCTGTTCAATTTACATGCTGGACATCAATTTGCTGTTGTAGAAATGGGCGCAAGTCGCTTACAAGATATTTTATATTTAACCCAACTTGCAGAACCTACTGTTGCCATCGTGACGCAATGCGCGACTGCCCATTTAGCGGGTTTTGGTTCACTAGATAATGTTGCTTTAACCAAAGGCGAAATTTTTTATGGTTTACAAGCACAAGGAACGGCAATTATCAACGCAGATGATATGTATGCAGAACAATGGCAAGCGATGGTTGCAGATTACAATGAAAAAGATGGCAAACAACGGCGAATTGTTCGCTTTGGTTTAACCCAAGCGGCAGAAGTTACAGCGAGCGCGATTCAAACCACCGCAACGGGTAGCGAGTTTGTGTTACACACGGAACTAGGTTCAGTTACAGTGCAATTACCGCTTTTAGGGCGACATAATGTAATGAATGCTTTAGCGGCGACAGCGGCGGCACTCGCTTGTGGCTGTTCTTTGGACAATGTGCAACAAGGTTTATATAGCCTGCATTCAGTCAAAGGTCGTTTGCAACGCAAACAAGGTTTGCTTGGTTGTACTGTGATTGATGACACTTACAACGCAAATCCAGCTTCATTATTAGCAGCATTACAAACGATTGCCTCTACATCTTCAACTTGCTGGTTGGTGCTAGGGGATATGAATGAACTTGGGGAAGACAGCGCATTATTCCACGCACAAGCAGGTGAGCAAGCGCATAGTTTAGGGTTTGAGCGGTTATGGACGTTAGGCAATATGAGTCCATACGCATTAGAAACCTTTGGTTCACAAGGGCAACATTTTAAAGCGGTAGAAGCGTTGATTGAAAATTTACGTTCTGAAATTAAGAATGTACAAGGACAAGTCACTATTTTAGTGAAAGGGTCGCGTGGAATGCAGATGGAACGAGTAGTAAAAGGAATTGAGGCTGTTTAGTGGATTTGGATTATCATTGGGCGGAGTGCAATAGCTTTAGCTATTGCAAATCTTGCTCATTCTGAAAATTTTTCTTAAAGAATTTCTTCACTTTCAGGGTCAAAAGTTGCAAGTTGGATTTTATCACAAATGTTTTTTATGACTCTGTCCGATGTCACTATTATTCCATTTGGAATACATTTAGCAATACAAATATGTAATGCGTCATTTGCACTTATATTATTTGTTTTTCCATACGTTAAAATGAGTTGTTGTGCATCAAAAAATATGTTTTCTGGATTAGCAATTAAAATAAAACGATTTTCTGTATCTTCATAAAAACGTTGAGTAAGCTTTTTTAAGTTAGATTTATTTATTTCTTTTTTTCTAAAAAAATCCATTAGCTTCTTAAAGTATTCTAAAGAAGTTAAATTAGAAATAAAAACAGGAAAGTTATCTACTATTTTTTGAGTTATTTCTATCCCTTTTTCGTCTTTAAAAGCATAGTATTTGATAAGCGCATTTGTATCAAAATAATAACGTTTATCAAATGACATCTTTTAATTCCCGTGCGGAAATTTTAGAGGTAATTTTTATAATTTCCTCAAACGGCATTCCTTCAGCAATGTGTTTTACACGCTTAAATAATAGTTCAGTATTTGTATTGGATTTATCAAACCAATCTTTGACAACTTCTTGCAATCTTAAAGCTTGTACGGCATCGTCTTTATCGCCATGTCCTGTTAAAATTACAACGTAAGTATCTAATTCTTGTTCATCAATTTTACGAATTAAACTCAAACCATCCATCACTGGCATTTTTAAATCTACAATAGCAACATCAAACTCTTCTACTTGAAGTTTCTTTAAAGCTTCCTCTCCATTTTCAGCGGTTGCAATATCAAACTCTTCTTCAAAAATATCTTTAAGTTCTTCTCTGTATTGCTTTTCATCATCCACAATTAAAATGCGATATTTTTCAGTTTTCATGATTTTCTCCGTTAAATTCAATTGTAAAACATGCACCGTTTGGGGTGCGATTTTGATAGCTGAGTGCGCCATTTATAGCCGCTAAGGATTTATGAGCAAAGTATAGTCCTAATCCCATGCCGTGGGCTTTGCTGCTATGAAATGGGGTAAATAAATTGCGTTGTTGCGCTTCGGTAATGCCTGTGCCATTGTCTTCTACGATTATCCCTACTTTTTCAGCCTGTTGATAAGTTTTTAACCAAATTTTGGCATTGGGGATTTTTTCGTGTTCTAAGGCTTCGCGGGCGTTGGTGAGCAGGTTAATTAATGCTTCTTGCAGAATAAAATAATTTGCTTGGCAACAGGGGTGTGTGGGTGATAATTCAACTATTAAGTTGATTTTATGGTTATTTAATTGATTAGTGAAATATTCTTGTATTTGTTGCACAAGGTCATTGAGATTGACATTTTCAATTGTGCTGCGGTCGCCATTGGCAAATTTTCTGAAACCTGAAGTGATGTTATGCAATCGGCTAGTTTGATTTAAAATTTCTTTAAAAATTTCTGTTGTTTCTTCATGAGTTAATTTGTTTTTTGCAAGTTTGCGCAGTCCACGCTGGGCAGCAAGATTTACAAGACCCACAGGGTTATTAATACTATGAGAAATACCCGTTGCCATTGCACTTAAATATTCAAGTTTCTTAAGTCTTTCAATTTCTATTCTTTGTTCATTATTGAGTTTGTTTAACTCTGCAAATTGTTCTTCAAAATAATTTGCTGCTTTTTCATATTCTCCTAATTTATATAAAACAATTGCAACATTACCTATAGCACGCGAATAATTTAACTCTTCTCCTTTAATTTCTTTAAACAACTCTGCCGCTTTTAAACTTTCCTCAAGTGCTTTCTGGTATTCTGCTTTACTAAGTGCAATTAAACCAGTATAAAATCTTTCTTCTGCCTCTCTCAAACGTTTATTAAAATTCATATTTCTCACCTAACTAAAAATTAAAAAACTTACCCCATCACAATTATACAAACCACGCTTTAAAAATAATCTCCCTATCTCCACACTCTAAAAAGACAACAAACGCAACTCGCAAAAAAATAATTTAGAATCTATCTAAATCCTCACAAACAAGGTACACTACTCAGCATGATGAAACCAATTCATACTCATCAAACTGATTCCCTCAATTGATTGATGATTCTTAATTTTTCTACATAACTAAGGAGTTTAAACAATGACAGTATTAGTTGGACGCGCTGCCCCTGACTTTACCGCTGCTGCCGTATTAGGCGACGGTCAAATTGTAGATTCTTACAACTTAGCCGAAGCTATCAAAGGCAAACCCGCTGTTATCTTCTTCTATCCTTTAGACTTCACCTTCGTTTGCCCAACCGAATTAATCGCTTTCGACAAACGCTTAGCAGAATTCCAAGCACGCGGCGTAGAAGTTATCGGCGTGTCAATTGACTCCCAATTCAGCCACTTCGCATGGCGCAGCACCCCCGTAGAAAAAGGCGGTATCGGCGAAGTTAAATACACTTTAGTTGCTG
>JACCEE012161590.1_pt1 | contig 36653 bp, 38 predicted proteins | sample 7449931 | NCBI WGS metagenome assembly JACCEE01 (sample SAMN15323457, study PRJNA562643) | freshwater metagenome | isolation source: river surface water | place: USA:Blue River Watershed | collected 2017-08-19 | reverse complement strand
AGTTAAAACTACTGGATGCTCGGGACTTGCCTATGTTCTTGAATATGTAGATAAAATTTTCGAAGGAGATCACATATTTGAATCCAATGGTGTACATGTTTATGTAGATGGCAGGAGCATGAGTTACATTACAGGATTAGAAATGGATTGGGTTAGAAATGGACTTAATGAAGGCTTTGAGTTCCGTAACCCAAATGAAAAAGACCGCTGTGGTTGCGGCGAGAGTTTTAGAGTATGAAATATTGGAGTCGAGAAGACACACAGCATTGGATCGCACAATTGGAAAATAGAATAGAAGATATTGATTACTACCTTAATCGAACAGTAGAATGGTGCGAGAACAACGGGATTTGGGATAACGAGGCAGTTTTCGGGCTTGCATTTGTAACGGTACTTTGGGTATGTCACCAAAGAGGCGAAGATGTAAGTCGCCAAGAAATTTTTGAGTTAATCGGTGTTGAAGATTACTATAATGCAGAAGACTGTATTATGGAATTGGGCGACATACTGTCCAAAATGGATTGGGACGAAATGCTAAGTTTGGTTTCAAAAACTTTATCAAAAGACTAGACAAATTCCTAAAATGGCAGTATAATTGATACTGTGTTTAAATTTTAGGAGTTTAAATTGTCAATGCACTTAGAAGGCCCTTGGTTGTCTACAACTGGCAAGCGCAAGGGTAAACAAAAGTTTGCATCTGCAGATGCTAAACGAAAGAGTGAACAATTGGACAAAGAATGGAAAGAGCTTCAAAAGAAATGGGGAGTTGAAGCAGACGAAAGAAAGCGTAAACGAGCCATGGAGGCAGAACCACTAACCGGCCATTACAGCTTAACAATACCCCCTGGTCGCAGTACCGCTCATATTAAAAGTTTGGGCTCGGATAATGGTGTAGCAACTATGGCAGCACCTAAAGTTTATACCGGTACCAAAGTTAAGGGCATCGCAACCATGCATAAGAGCAATGCTGTTCCTGTTTTTAGTGACGAGGAAGCTATTGATATTAGCAAAATGCGTAGATAAGTACTTTATTAACAAAAAGGAGAAGAAATGATTAAATTCATGAAAATCTTACTTGTGTTGATAGGTCTGGCATTGGTCGGATTTATTGGATACAAAGCGGTCAAATATAAACTTGATCCGGATAAGCAATTGGTTATGACTGAAACCGCAGTTACCGCAGAAGTGCGTAACAAGCAATTAGAGTGTCTAGCCAAAAACATTTATTACGAAGCAGGCAATCAACCCTTTGAAGGTAAGGTTGCAGTAGCACAGGTTACAATTAACCGAGCAGAAAGCGGACAATTTCCTAGCGATATCTGCAGGGTCGTTTACCAAAAGAATGTTGTCTATGACAAAGTGTTGTGCCAGTTTAGTTGGTACTGTGAAAGCGCCAGCGCAACTAAACCTCGAAATACTGCCACATATAAAGAAAGTGAACTAGTAGCCCGACAAGTCCTTTTAGAAGGATTTAGGCTACCCAGTCTACAAAAAGCTCTTTACTTCCATGCTGTGCATATAAACCCGAAATGGAATAGAGAGAAAGTTGCAACAATAGCAGGTCATGTATTTTACAAATAAGGAACAGATATGAACATGGATATCGGAACACTTCGAAATTTGGTTAGTGCTCGTCGTATGATGGACAGTATTAAAGAAAACATTGGCCACCTTAGTGCAGAAACACTCGGTTGGATTGCAGTTGTTATCATACACCTTGCAACAATTCCTACTTTGGTTGCTGTACTCACAGGTCTAACCGAAAAGCTACCTCCTGTGGATATGGTTGGTCTTATTTGGTTGGGATTGTTCTTCTTCTTTGTGCGTAGCGTTATTGCCAAAGACCTGTTGAACATTATTACAATTGGGTTTGGATTCTTTGTCCAAGCTATGTTGTGCGCTCTAATTATCTTTAAATAACCAAAAAGGTTTGACAACTATAACCTCTGTGGTATAATATGCTACAGAGGTTTTTTTACCACACACAGAGGACAATATGTCACACTTGATTGCATTTATTTTGGGCATTGTCGTTGCCACTATTGGATTCACAGGAGTTGCTCGTGTAGCCGACTCGGGGATACAAAAGGTTCAAGAAATTTCTAGGGAGGCTGCAAAATGATTAGAGTAGTTTTTCTATTCCTGATTCTATCAGCTTTGATTTGGGCAGGCATTCTTGGAGTACAAAAAATGTCTGGAAAGCAGGCTTTGGACTTGACCAAGACTGCATTCTATGCTATAATTAGTTCTACGTTAGCAATAGTGCTAATGCTTATTTTGGTCTATTTCTTTTAAGGACACACATGAAGCGCATTTTTACTCTCTCTATTTTGGCCGCCGCTGTGTTAGCAACCGGCTGTACTCGTATCGAAACCGGTGAGGTTGGTGTTCGAGTTGGCTTTGACAAACAGGTTCAACAAGGCGAACTGCTACCCGGATCATTCAACCAAGTCCTAATTGGTGATGTGCTTACATTTCCAATCAAGGATGTTAACGTCAAACTTGAAGACATGACTCCTGTTGCTAAAGACAATAGCACAATGAAAGACTTTGATGCTGTGGTTATCTATAACATTAACCAGGCACAGGTTGCCGAACTCTACAGCCAAAAGAGTCAAGCGTTCCACGCTCGTCACAACGGTGACATCTACTTGATGTATAACTACATTGTCCAAACTGCTCGTAATGCTATCTACAAAGAAGCTCGCAAGTACGAAGCATTGGATATGGCAGACAATCGTCAAGCAATGGAACAATCTATTAAAGAGCAAATTCAAAAGTCGCTAGCAGAAGAAAAGCTAGACGGCAGTTTGATTATTGGACAAGTTCTAATTCGTAACATTGTACCTGCCGACAGTGTGGTTGCCAGTGCTAACGAATTGGTTCGCTCAAAGAACGAACTCAAGCAAAAGGAAGTTGAAGTTAAGACTGCCGAAGCAGAAGCACGCCGAATGGCTGCTCTTGCCAATCAGAACAGTGCCGCTATCGCTTACATGCGAGCACAGGCTGAACTTAATATCTCCGAAGGTATTAAGAACGGTAAAGTCAACACTATCATTGTTCCTAGCAACATGACTGCTCTGGGTAACATTGGCGGCCGTTAATGTTAGATAAGATAGTAGGCTACATAACTCTTACTCTTGTAGCATTTGGTATGAGCCTACTATTAATTCCGTTAGTTGGTATTGTGTTTGGGTTAATCAAGAAAGCCGTAGTATGAAACAGCGTGGATTTACACTAATTGAATTGATGGTGTTTATTGTAATTGGACTTACAGTTCTAATAATGATTGCAGGCGCAGTCGGCAGCACTAGCGGCAACAGCAACATTAGCTATGGCATCAACGGAATGACCGAAAGTCGTTGTATCGAAGGATATAAATTTATCCTCGGAACAGAAGGCAACCCCCGTCAAATTCTAGACGAGTTTGGCAAAGGTGTTCGTTGCTACCCTAACCCAGAACCAGGTAAACCTGGTAGTTTTGGAAAGATGTAATGAAACTATTTGGACGCACTAGCGGATATTACTTATTCTGGACAGGCTTTGTTTATTTTTGGTTAGGCATGTATCTTGCCTTTACGCAAGTAGCCCGACCAGAAATCGCAACAATGGGATTTGTTTTGGTACTTAGTATTCCTCTTTGGTGTCCTCCGGTTGCTCGTTATTTTAACATGGAGCCTTTAATGTTTGATTTTTTCCGTCGTAAAACTGCAAAAGAAATTATAGACGAAGCAAACAATGTTTATAATCTTCCAAAACCTAAATTGGTGCCACCTATGCCGGAAGTAGAACCTCCTAAAAAGGAAGAGCCTGCTAAGATTTTTTATCGACTAGGTCTAACTGACAATAACCGTGTTGCCTTTAGTATGGGTTATAGTGAGATACTAATGACACATACAGGTTGTCAACAGATGATTGACCAACTTACATTCTTCCAAAGTCAGTTGTATGACGAAAGCGGCCCTACAGATGATCCAGATGGTGGCTTGCCTCTACCGGAAGAAGTTGAAGATCGAAAGGCGGCCTAATGATTAGTTTTAATTTTAATCTACGCAATCCGTGGAGCAAAACATTTATTAAGAATCTGTTGTGTCGTGTATACGATACACCGTTTAAGAATAAATTTATTGAATTAGAAGTCTACAGAGATTTTACTATTGTAGCTTTTATGTTTAACTGGACTTTTCGACAAAGTCACGCAGGATTAGATATTGAGTTAGGATTATTTGGTTACAACGTACACTTTAACTTCTATGACAATCGTCACTGGAACAGTAAAGAAGGACGTTGGATGTTTTATAATGAAGAAGAAGGATTACACTAATGAGTAAATTTAAAGACTGGTATGTTCGTAACCAAGATGCGATCACATGGTGGCTAATCGGTTGGCTTAGTTGGGGATTCTTAGATCAGTTATCTAGAGGCAATTATGATTGGGCGGCCGCCAACGCTATCTTAATCTGGATTAACTACAAATTAATTAAAACGAGGTTGCAATGAGCGGCCTTGGGGTTATTGCACAAGAACCTGATCAAATGTGCGAAATGTGTGGGAAGATAGACGAGTGCAGACCTTACGGTCCAAACAATGAACAAATCTGTTTTGACTGTGCTATGGCTACTCCAGAATCAAAAGCTATTGCCGAAAAGAAAATGGCACACTACATCTTTGGCGAAGAAGATGACGGAGAATATTGACGATAAATACTTTCTATGAGAATAACGTTAGCTGATAAATTTATTGCTTGGCTTACTTTACTAAGTGGCCTATCGATTAGTGCAGTAGCAGTATGGTACAGTGTTGCAGGTTTAGTTAGTATTTTTGCCGCTTCACCTGTACCTATTATTGTTATGGGTGTTAGCCTTGAAGTTAGTAAACTAATTGCAACCATATGGCTTAAACTCAACTGGGAACGTGCGCCTGCATTTATTAAAGGTTACTTATTAGCGGCTATTACAGTCCTAATGGTAATTACCAGCATGGGTATTTTTGGATACCTAAGCAAAGCACACTCAGATCAAAGTCTAGTGTCAGGAGATGTTCAAAGTAAGATCGCGGTCTACGACGAAAAGATTAAAATAGCAAAGGAAAATATCGATGCTAATCGCAAGGCGCTCAAACAGCTTGATGAGGCTGTGGACCAGGTTATGGCAAGGAGCCAAGATGAAAAGGGTGCGGATAAGGCAGTCGCTATACGTAGAGGGCAGGCCAAAGAACGCACTAGACTACTTCAAGATATTGAAGCCGAACAGAAAACAATTGCCAAACTTAATGAAGAGAGGGCACCTATTGCCGCTGAAGTACGCAAGGTGGAAGCAGAAGTTGGTCCGATAAAATACATTGCGGCATTTATCTATGGAGACAATCCAGATGCTAACATATTAGAAAAAGCAGTTACTTGGGTAATCATTATCATTGTTAGTGTCTTTGATCCGCTGGCAGTTATCTTGTTATTGTCTAGCCAATATAGTTTTATGTGGTTCCGTAAACAGCGTGAAGAAGACGAATTCTTACTTCATGAAACTGTGCCACACGATTCTTGGGTTGCAGACGTAGGGGAAAAACCCACTCCGGATGAGTTAGCAGATATAGCAAATGAATTAATTGCAGAAATTGAACCGGAACATCCAGAGGTTATCCTTCCTAAAGAACCTATGAAGTTTGTTGATCCTGGAGAGCATCCAAGTGACAAATACGAAACAGAAGTTGAAGAGCCTGCACCTGTTGTAGAACATCACCCAGATACACATCCTTATCTAAGACAAGGATTTAAATATCCAGAAGGATGGGTACATCAACCTCCTATGGTCTATAAACCAGAGCCTATTTCTAATGAAGAAATTGATGCGTTATTAGACAAAGATCTTGTAGAACCAAAATTTAAAATTCTACCAGAACTACAGAAACACATTGCTAAAGACGATCCGTCATTTCCACAAGACCCGTTTGTAGGACAACAATACAAACATGTTTTAGAAACAGGTGAAGAAAGTAATTACATTTTTAACGGTAAAGATTGGATCTTTACTCCTGTAAATACTAGTCCGTTAGATCAATGGAATAGTATGATCGAAGAAGCAGAAAAGGCAGTAGAAGAAGAATCAAAAAAAAAGAGCACCTACATGATCAAGGAACAAGGGAACCAAATAACCAAGACCAAAGAATAAGTTACGTACAAAACAGCGAACAGAATACGAATTCTCTTTGGAATAGAATACAACATAAAGATAGATAATTACAATATGAGTCTTGGAAAAATTAATTTAATTACACCTCCGGATAAGCTATTCAACCTTAATCCGGGATACTTACTAATCAAACCTAGCACTAAAGTTAAGATGCAGTTTCAACAACTGCTAAGTCAAAGCATAGATGATCTAAATGTTTGCATATATGACCAAGACGAAGCAGATATTGAATGGATGTTAAGTGTAAGCCAGCAAGCAGATTTTATCATAATTGATATTGATAACTGTGATAACATAACAAAAAACTTTATCAGTTTTCTATTAGCACAGCCAAACGCACACTATCTAACTTCAGATGAAATCACTCCTTGGCACCTAATTAGTCGCAATAGGATATATAACTTAGACTGGATTTTAGAAGCCTTAAAAGATGATGAAGGCGATGATGACGAAGAGGAAACAGATGAGAAATAATATTATTAAAGGTACAGCCGTTATTGTAAAAGAAGGCGAAGACGTTAATCGTGCCCTACGCCGTTTTAAAAACAAAGTAGAAGAAGCTGGAATCTTAAAAGATCTTCAAAAGAACGAGTTTTATGAAAAGCCAACTACTGAGCGTAAGCGCAAGAAATCGGCCGCAAAGGCAAGATATATGAAGAAGCTCGAAAAAGAGCAACTACCTAAAAAAATGTATTGACATTGTCTAGTCTGTTTGCTATAATAATAACTTATTATAGAAAGAAAAATATGGCACTAACAGACGTAATGATTGACTTAGAAACATTGGCGACATCTCCGGATGCCGCCATTCTTACGATTGGCGCAGTTAAATTTGATCCGTTCGGAGATGACATTAATGAACCTAATTGTGAAAAATTCTATGTTAGGGTGGATTTGGATAGTTGCGATCGAATTGGACTAGTTACCAATGACGACACTATTGCATGGTGGGCAAATCAAAGTCAAGAAGCACAAGACGAAGCATTTAGCGAAAAGGACAGGATTGATGTAGTTGATGCATTTAATCAATTGTATAAATTCTGTTGGGGTGCTAAACGAGTATGGAGTCACGGTGCAGCCTTTGACATTGTTATCTGCGAGCATGTATTCAAGAAAATAGGAAAAGCTGTTCCTTGGAGCTTTTGGCAAGCTCGTTGCACACGAACACTATTTGATATTGGTATTAATCCTAAACGCCCTCCTGTATTAAAACACCACGCTCTAGAAGATGCATGGAATCAAGCAGTCGGTGTACAAAACGTTTATAAAAAGTTACGTACAGCTAGTGGAATGGACGGGGAGCTATTTAGACCTCTAGTGAATGATAAAAATGCATAATCAAGAACAGTTAAACGAATATTTTTCTAAACACTGGAAACCTGGACACAGTAGAGGACTTACTAGTCATGCTAGACTAGCAACTCTAATAAGCAACGATGAATGGATACTTGATGCCGGTTGTGGAGCAAATCCGTTTAAGGATTTAGGTAAACAAGTAGTAGGCATTGATCCGGCATTTGACCAAGCTGACATTAAGTGTACTATTGAAGAATATATACCTGACCGCCAGTTTGATGTTGCTACCTGTTTAGGTAGTATTAACTTTGGTGACGAAGAAGTTATTACAAGACAAATCGACAAGGTAGTTAGTTGCCTTAAACCGACAAGCCGAATCTATTGGAGGCTTAATCCTGGACGACACGATCACGACAACACTGAATGTGAAGATGTTCCGTTCTTTCCTTGGACTTTTGAAAAATTACGTGAGTTTGCAGACAAGCATAACTATAAACAAACAGTAGAGGAAATAGATGAGCACCCAACAAGACCAAGGCTCTATGCAGAATGGCATAGAACTTCCTAATAGGATATTCCTTACAGGAGTACCTGGGAGCAGATGGAGCGGAATCGCACAAACTATAGAATCGTTAAGCGGATTTAATACTAGTGACAGAACTCCAGAAAGAGAATTTAATCATAGCGGATTCACAGGACACAAGGGCGCATACTTTGGAAAAGGAATGGAGTTTGAATCATACCTAGACCCAACGTATATAGATCAAGCATGGACAGCGCCTGGAGGCTGTAAAATTGTTAAAAGCCACGAGTGGGCAACTAAACTACAATCAATAAAGGATGTGTATCCCGAAGATTGGATTATGTTAGTCTACAGGCCAGACATGTCTAGTTACGCATGGTGGCATGAAGCAGGCGGCTTTAATATCAAGTATCCTAGCTATGTAGCATATAAAGACAGCACAACTATGTTAGGAGAAATAGCAAAGCAAAACAAAGCCATCTTAAATTTTGCACACAAGCATGATTTAACTTGGAGTTATTTTACACCTAAATGGATTAAAGAAAATTTTGGACAAGAAACGGAGGTAAAGAGAATATGGCCAGATATATTAGTAACAGTATTAAAGTAAAACATTTTTTTGCAACTATATTAGTTGCCTTTGGAGTTTCGGCGGCTCATGCAGATTATACGCTTGTAGTCCCCCAATCTCCAGGCGGTGGCACAAGTGTATGGGCATCAATCGTTGCTAACGGATTAAGTAAATTCACTGACGAACCTGTAGTCGTTCGTCATATCCCCGGAGCACGTGATATTCCTGGATTTAATGAATTCCATAATAAACTAAGAAACGATCCCAAAACAATCATGGTAGCACATGGGGGTAATGGTGTTAGTTATTTGCTAGATAAAGTTGACTATGATTATCGTCAATATACTAGTATCGGAATGATGAACTTAGATATTATTGTAGGTAAACGAAAAGACGCCAACGATAAGACTTCTACATTTAAAGTTGCAGGTGCGTCAGGATACGAACCGGATGGTATGGCGATGGCTATGCTAGTTTGTGGCCCCCAGCCAGCAGGTAAAGTTGACGCTTACTTGTCTTGTTTTAAGAAAAGAATTATCTGGGTAAACGGTGTTAAAGGCAATGAAAAACGTTTAGGATTTCTAAGAGGAGAATTTAACACTACTAGAGAAAGTGCCGCGGCCTGGATTAAATTTTATACAGGTGAGAATGCAGATCCAAATAATGTTTTATGGTTTACTCATGGTATATATGATTTAGAAAATAAAAAACAAATCATGGATCCTAACTTCCCTAATACTCAATTCGAACAAGTATATTATAATACATGGGGCGAGTATCCAAAAGGAGAGTTATACGATGCTTACAGACTAACTAGAAACTGGAGAGATGTCCTACAAAAATCATTGTGGGTTAATCGCGGAAATCCTAATACGGAAAAACTACGCACAGCATTAAGAAAAATGCTAGCCGATCCAGAAACTGTAGCAGCATTAGAAAAAGATACTGGCAAGTATCCGTGGATTATCGGTGAAGATGGCAATAAAGTAATTGTAGAATTGCATAAGTTAATCACTCCTAGTACATTATTTTCCGCTGTTAAGTGGAACCAAGAAGCATACGGATTTCCAAGTATACTCAAACCTGAATTATTAAACAAGTAATGTTAACATACTTAGGATGGGTCCTACTAGGAACCTTATACGGATTATTAGTAGGAATCATTCCTATAGCAGGAGTTACTACGGCTCTTATAACTGTGTTTGGGTTAGCTCCTTACTTTTTAAATGATCCATATTCGGGAATAGTATTTTTAACTAGCATAGTTGCGGCCTGCGCCAGTGCAGATAGTTACACCAGTGTGTTAACAGGAATACCTGGCGCAAGCACAACCGCTGCCTGTGTCATAGATGGTTACCCTATGACTAAAAACGGCCAAGCAGGGAGAGCATTAGGTATCTCCATTTTTGACAGTACAGTTAATGGCGTACTTTACGGATCAATCGCATTTTTAATGTTACCTATATATGGTAAAATTATTTTGTGGATTGGGATACCTGAGTTTGCAGGATTTATGCTGATGTCCTTAGCGTGTGTAGGATTCGTTGCTAGTAAAAACTTCTTCAAAAGTATCATAGCAGTTTCTCTAGGATTATTTTTAGGTGTAATAGGACAAGAACCTAGCACGGGTTCTTATAGATTTACGTTCGGATGGGAATATTTAGGTGCCGGTCTACAAATGATTCCGTTAATTAGTGGGCTCTTTGGCATACCTGAATTAATTTATGGATTTAAAGAGCGTAAATTACATATTCCAAAATTAGACAATTACTGGGAACAAGCTATGCAAGGGTTTTCGGATTGCTTAATATATTGGAGAGATATGATCCGTGGCGGGCTTATAGGGTTTATAACAGGGCTATTGCCCGGAATTGGCGGGGCAGTAGGAGACTTTTTAGCTTATGGTGCTACAGTAGCTAAACACCCGGATCAAAAATTCGGAAATGGTAATCCTATCGGGTTGCTTGGGTGCGAAGGAGCCAACTCTGCACAAAAAGTAAGTAGCATGATTCCTACGGTATTATTTGGAATTCCTGCCGCGCCATTTGCTGCAATAATGATGGCATTGTTTATGTACTTTGGGATAGAATTAGGATCTCCGAATTTAATTAATGATACAAAATTTATATGGAGTTTAGCAGCCGGTTTTGTATTAGGTACTATATTTGTAGGTATTTTTAGCTTGTTTTTTATGAAATATATTGTAAAAATTCTAGAAATACCTTATTGGATATATGCAGTTGTTATTATAGGAATAATCATCTTTGCAAATTTAGAATATACAGGGACATGGAGAGACTTAGCTATTCTAGCAATATGCGTTGCATTAGGGATAATTCTAAAATATTTTAATATTAGTAGACCTGCTGTACTAGTAACTTATGTTATCGCAGAAAAAGTCGAAGCTTACACAAAACAAACCTTGCAACTTTATAATTATTCAGATCTTTTAAATAGACCGTTGTTTATAATTTTGATAAGCTGTACAATAATGATTATCGTTTATAGTTTTTTTAAAAAAAATAAAGGAATTGACTATACTTGATAAATAAATTTGTAAGGCGCTTCGGGCTTTACAAACGGGCATGAGCCCAGAAAACAATCTTGCTTAACTAAGGAGATAAAAATGAGCAAAGTAATCGGTATCGATTTAGGTACAACAAATTCATGCGTAGCCATAATTGAAAACGGAGTGGCAAAAGTTATTGAAAACTCCGAAGGCGCACGTACAACACCTAGTATTATTGCTTATGCTAACGACGAAATTTTAGTCGGTGCAAGCGCAAAGCGTCAAGCAGTAACAAACCCCAAAAACACAATCTATGCTGCCAAGCGTCTAATTGGACGTAAGTTTAAAGAACAGGCTGTGCAAAAAGACATCGACTTAATGCCATACGAAATTATGGAAGCAAGCAATGGTGATGCATGGGTACGAGCAAGCGGTAAAGAACTTGCACCTCCGCAGATTAGCGCAGAAGTGTTACGCAAGATGAAGCAGACCGCTGAAGACTATCTAGGTACAACAGTTACACAGGCAGTTATTACAGTTCCTGCTTACTTTAACGATCAACAACGTCAAGCTACTAAAGATGCTGGACAAATTGCTGGTCTAGAAGTACTACGTATTATCAACGAGCCAACTGCGGCTGCTCTGGCCTATGGTGTTGACAAAGCAGATAAGAAAGACAGCAAAGTTGCAGTCTATGACTTAGGTGGTGGTACATTTGACGTAAGTATTATTGAAATTGCAAACGTAGATGGCGATAAACAAATTGAAGTATTGTCCACAAACGGCGATACATTCCTAGGCGGTGAAGACTTTGACCAACGCATCATGGATTTCTTAATCGACGAATTTAAGAAAGACCAAGCAATTGATCTAAGCAAAGATGTGCTTGCACTACAACGTCTAAAAGAGGCTGCTGAAAAGGCTAAGATTGAATTGTCTAGCACAGCACAGACAGATGTTAACTTGCCATACATTACAGCAGACGCAAGCGGCCCTAAGCACATGAACATTAAGCTAACTCGTGCTAAACTAGAAAGTCTAGTTGACGAGTTGATCCAGCGTAGCATTGGACCTTGTAAGACTGCTATGAAGGACGCAGGTGTTAACCCTAGCGACATCGACGAAGTTATTCTTGTCGGTGGTATGACACGTATGCCTAAGGTGCAGGAAATTGTTGAGCAGTTGTTTGGCAAGGCACCGCGTAAGGATGTTAACCCAGACGAAGCAGTTGCCGCAGGCGCCGCAGTACAAGGCGCAGTTCTAGCAGGTGATCGCAACGACGTTCTGTTGCTTGATGTTACACCGTTGAGCTTGGGTATTGAAACAATGGGCGGCATTATGGCCAAGCTCATTAACAAGAACACTACCATTCCAACTAAGGCAAGCCAGACATTTAGTACTGCTGAAGACAACCAGCCTGCTGTAACAATTAAGTTGTTCCAAGGTGAGCGTGATCTAGTACAGTACAACAAACTGTTAGGCGAGTTCAACTTAGAAGGTATTGCTCCTGCAATGCGTGGAACACCGCAGATTGAAGTTACTGTAGACATTGACGCAAACGGTATTATGCACGTTAGCGCCAAGGACAAGAACACAGGCAAAGAAAACAAAATCACTATTAAGAGTGACAGCGGACTTAGCAAAGAAGAAATTGAACGCATGGTTCAAGAGGCTGAAGCTAACGCAGAAGACGATAAGAAGAAACGTGAACTTATCGAAGCACGTAATAGTGCAGAAGCACAGGCACACACTATCCGTAAAGATTTAGCAGAAGTTGAAGTTGAACAAAGTGTAAAGGACAAAGTCGAAGAAGCTCTTAAGGCTCTAGACGATGTTATTACAGGCGACGATAAAGATGCTATTACACAGAAACTTAGCGACTTATTCGCAGCTAGCCAACCATTAATGGAAGCCAAGGCTAAGAAAGAAGAAGCTAAGAAAAATGAAACTCCTGTAGACGCAGAGTTTACAGAAGTTAACTAACACACAGACAGTAAATAACAGTAGGGGTGCTCGGGTGAGGCCCCTCACAATTCTTGCTTAATTAAGGAGAAATTAAAATGACACAATTACAACGTTTTGACACACAAGCTCTAAACAGAGCACTAGTAGGATTTGACAGACTTTTTGACGGCTTTGAAGCTCGTTTTGCAAATCAACTAACTAACAACTATCCTCCACATAATGTCGTAAAGACAGATGACACACACTACGTAATTGAGATTGCAGTGGCAGGATTTAAAAAGTCTGAGATTGCAGTAGAAATTGAACAGGATCTATTGACTGTTCGAGGATCTAGTGAAACTCCAAACGAGTCTACAACTCGTCAATACTTACACAGAGGTTTGAGCAGCCGTGATTTTGAACGTAGCTGGCAACTAGCCGAACATATGGTTGTCCGTGGCGCCGAAATCAAAGACGGCATCCTAACTATTAACCTTGAGTATGTTATCCCTGAAGAAAAGAAAGCCAGGGTAATTGACATCATAGAGGTTAAGTAATATAATAAGGGGAAGGAAACTTCCCCTACTATTAACTTTTGGAGAATGTAATGAGTACAGCAGATGTAAAGCTCGACGAAAAAGTCAAACAAAAAATCGAAGAACCAAAAAGATGGAAAGTAATCTTTTTAAATGACGATCATACTCCTATGGAATTTGTAATTGGTGTGCTGACAGAAATCTTCAAGCACAGCCAAGAAACTGCTAAAGAAATTACAATGCAGATACATAATGAAGGCAGTGGAATTGCCGGTGTTTATAGTTTTGAAATTGCAGAAGTAAAAGCAGTAGAAGCAACCAACCTTGCAAGAAGTAACGGATTTCCACTCCAAATTAAAATGGAGGAAGAATGAGTTTAAAAGAACTAGTGTGGGAAGCACACAAAGAGGCAGAGACACAGGAATTTGTAAAGCTAATATTTTCCGGAAAAATCAATCCAAAATTATATGCAGCATATCTAAGAAATCAACATCCCTGTTACGAGATTCTAGAAGTATGTGCAATGCCACACGGCATACTAAACGGACTACCGGAAAATATTTGCAGGGCCCATGCAATTTTAGCAGACTATCTTGAATTGCGTGTAGAAGGTGAGGCCGAACCTCCGCTCTTACCTTCTGTTGATCGTTATATCAAACACATCCTAAGTATTAAAGACGATCCTAAAAAGCTAATGGCACACATTTATGTACGTCACATGGGAGACCTTGCCGGCGGCCAAATGATTAGTAAACGTGTACCAGGATCTGGAAAGTACTATCAATTTAAAGAAGTAGAAGCACTAAAGACAGCTATACGCGAAAGAATTACAGATGACCTTGCAGAAGAAGCAATTGTTTGTTTCGGATTTGCAAGAGATTTGTTTAAAGAAATGATGACTTTAGTTGAGTACAATGATGAGTAATGTATGGGATACACTAATTGATGTACAACAGCTATTGGAACAATCATTTGACAGAACTGGTAGTGAAATTTTTGAGCCTGGAATGGACCGGTTTAACCAGCCGGGCTGGGTTAATCGTGTCTGGACTAGTGATAGATATCGTCGTGCTCACGTTGATGTGGTGGATGCTCGCGAGAGCAAGGGATTATGGATGATGCATTGTTGCATCTTTCCACACATACACAACCCTGCTCCAATTTACGGTTTTGACGTTATTGCTGGTAAGAACAAGATTACAGGTTGCTTCCATGATTTTAGTCCTGCAGGTGACAGCGAACATCCGCTTATTGATTGGTTTGCTGAAGAAGCACAAAAACTACAATGGAACAAAACTCGCAAACTACCTGAATGGGCAGAACGTATTTTTACAGGTAGTATGATTGCCGCAGGAAACGTACAAGACGAAGCAGAACTTAATCAAATTATTAATCTTGTAAAAAATACTACCGACGTATATCTAAAGGTTGTAGGCGAATCTAACAACAGAGCTACTAATACTAAAGACGCTCAAAACTATTACGCACAGAACCAAAAATTAAATCCGCATACACCTAAAGTTATGGCTAGTTTAGGCTTAAACGAAGACGATATTAAGGTGTTTATTCAGGAATGCCTGTTCCCGGAAATACGCTAAATATTGTACTATGAGAGCAAAACAGTTTCTATCCGAAGCCGCACTGGCTACTAAAACATTTTATATTAAAGATCGCCTACAGAACTTAATAAACCGACTTAAAAAGCCTGGAGAAAAGTTCTTAACTGTAGACGGTGATTCTATTTCTGTTAAAGCAACACCAGAAGAAATTAAGTATCTTATTAATTTGCTAAAAACAAATTACGATGCCCAGGGCACAGTTATTAGCAATAGTAAAATGCTTAATAAGATTGGAGGCATACCTTTATCACAGTTAATGAAGACTAGTGACTTTGGAGGTAAAGCCGGTGTTAGTGCCAGCGGCGAAAGCGAAGGAAGTCCTAATATTGGACCTACAGTAGAAGCTCTTAAATCAATGGCTATTTTTGCTAAATTAATTACACGAGGCAGACCTAATATTACAGCGGAAGATGTACAAAAGGTAGCTTCTATAATGAAAGAACATGCTCAAATAGTTAAAGAAAAAGGAAAAACTGTTGCTACTACTTCTAGTACTTACAGCAGAAAAGTATATGACACATCTAAAAAAGTACAGGATACTATTTCTTTAGATATACGGTTAAGCTCCCCGCCATTCCAACGTGCTGTTGATGTTAGTCCTGCCGATAAAAAAGCATGGGGAACACTTCAAGGTATTGTCAATTATGTCAATACAGAAACCGATCTTGCAAAATACAGCAGATTCTTTTCTTCAAACAATAAAAGAGATCCTGTTAATATTGGAGTTGTTGGTATTAGTGGAGCAAAAGCAGATATCTCTACAACTTATACACAGCCCGATGGTACAGAACGACCATTAAGTCATTTAAGCATGAGTATCAAAGCTGGTAGCTCTATGTACGATCAAGCTAGTGGCATGAACACAGAAGGAAACGAAAAGTTTTTTGAAATCTTAGGTCTTAATCCTCTAGATGCAGCTGATGCAATGCGACATACTAGATTTCAAAGTAAAGTAGATCGAGTTGAAGATACTCCGGAGGCTGCAAAGGCCCGAGTAGAAGCAGTTAAACAAATTTATGAAATTGCAGGAATGCAACTAAAGCAACGCATAGGTCAATTAAATGATCAAGGCGAAGCTGAGTATGTGCATGAATTTTTAGGTAGATTAAAAAATTCAATTCAGGGTGAAGGAAAATTAGTATATGTAAACTTTGATGCAAAAGGAACATATAATAAATTAAATCCACAGCTAATTACAACTTTAGCAAAACATATCGATTTAGATGTAACTGTCGATGCTACTTCTAAAGCAACACCTTACTTATACATTATTGACAAAGTTAGCGGCAAGCCTATTATGCACGCCAGATTAGCAGTTCTTAAATCTGGCAGAATGACACATACCTTTGAATTGGACTATCTATTAGATTTAATTAGAGACTCTAAGAAGAAAACTGAAGTACCACAACCTACACAACAGACAGTAGCACAAAAGGCACCTACAAAGCCATTAGGTAATCCGGCGGCCACTCCATCTAAAGTTCCAACTAAATCTAAAACACAACAACCAGCAACTAAACCTGGTGATCAAATGGGTGCTGATACATTAGATACAGAACCAGAACAAGTTTAATAGCTGTAGATTTATTATCTCCCTATAGTCGTAAATAAATGCACTATAGGGAGATTTTTTATGAGCTGGTATAAAAGACGTCCGACAGTAAAAACACCACCCAAGCCGCAATCGCATCATTATAGTCCTACAACTGAGCGGCTGTTGAAGGAATCAAAAGAAAAGCACGGTCCAAGTAAGACAGAACCTAATAAGAATTAACTGCTAATAGATTCTTTTTTCGCTACCTATAAATAAAATAAGAGGATAATACTGTCTTCTTAGGAGCGCGACAAATGAAAAAAACAATAATAGTAGGACTAATCTCTGGCCTCTTCACCATGGGCACGGGAGCGCAAACAACTAGTACATCTAGTACTACCGATGGCACAACTACCGGTACTACAGGTGTTATTAATCAAAGCACAAGTTTGACTGGTGGGTACTCTTCTACGTCTTTAGTAGATACTAATAGTACATCTAATAGTGTAAGTACCGTTAACACAAATAACGTTAACACTGGCACTATAACTAACAATAATAATACTGTATTAAGTGGTGGAACGACCAATACCAATATTAACACTAATACTAATAACGGTACAATGACCAACAACAATAACAACAATAACGTTATGAGTGGTAGTGTCACGTATACAAACAACAATAACAACGTTAACAGCGGTACACAAACGTTTAACAATAATAACGTTAATACCGGTACTATGACTAACAACAATAATAACGTTAATACTTCTACTAGTACAAGCACTAACGTTAACACTAATAATAATATTAATAGTGGAACAATGACTTATAACAACAATAATGTTAGCTCTAGCACTAGTAATAATACCAACACTAATATTAACACAAGCACCAGTACTAATACAAACTATCAGTACGGTACGATGACCAATATTAATCAAAACACAAACAACAGCACAAGTGTTAATACTAACAACAACGTTAACACCGGTGATATGACTAACCGTAATATTAACACTACTACGGCTACAACAAACAATACTAACACTAATATTAACAGTGGTACAATGACCAACATTAATCAGAATACCAATAATGGTACAATGACTAACATTAATCAAAATACTAATACTAGCACCAATGCTAATACTAACGTTAACCAGAACATCAACAGCGGCGAAATGACTAACCGTAATATCAACGAAAGTACTATTACGCAAAAGGTTATCCAGCCGCCGCCGACAGCTGTTGCACCTGCAATGATGAGCGGTGGTAACCAAGATCTATGTACTACAGGGTCAAGTGGAAGTGTACAGACACAGATCTTTGGTGTTTCTGGAGGTGGTGTAACTCGTGATATGAACTGTGAACGATTAAAGTTATCTAAAACACTATACGATATGGGCATGAAGGTAGCCGCAGTTGCTACTATGTGTCAAGATCGTCGTGTATTCGATGCCATGCTAGCAGCTGGTACACCTTGTCCATACGAAGGTAAGATTGGTGAACAAGCTAAGGCAGCTTGGGAGGCAAATCCAGAAAAATTACCTAAGCCTGACGAAGGAAAAATAGATGACACTTACAAGAAAGTTGGCCTTGGTGCTTTGCTTGGCGTTCTCATTCATAACGCCTTTAAGTAATGCACAAGAGATTGCCGGTACTATAGATCAAACTACCGGCAACTTAATTAACAACAACGCCTGGTCAGGTGTTGGTGCCTACGCACCTGACCCAAATAACTGCTGTAGTAATCCTGCAGGAAGCCAACCTTTATATGATACAAACACTGGCATCATTAAGTTTAGCTATGGTCAGGCAACTGTGCAGCAATCTATTGCAATAAATCAAGCATTGACTGCTGCTGGCTCTGGCATCCAAGTCAAAGGCTACTCGTGGGGCTATGACTTGAGAAATATGAACGGCAAGGGCGGGCAAGGCGGAACTGACTCATTAACTGTTAATACTTGGTTAACAAATAGTTCAGGACAAAGTGTTGCTGGGACAACACACGTTTATAATACACCGTTTGACTGGACTTCGTATGCCGGCACACAGACATTGCCGAGTTCAGTAGTGCCATCTACACTAGGTAATGTTGGGATTAGCTTTACTGGTAGAGACAACGGCTTCTGGGCTGGTTTATATGGACCAGAAGTTCGTAATGTTAGCCTACGAGTAAATTATGGCGTTGATCCTTGTGCTACGAATCCTGCCTACAGTCCGAACTGTGCAGGATTTAACAATGTACTAACTAGTAATAACCTAGTACCTAATCCTAATGCTTATGCCTACGGTGGCAGCACTATTAATAACTCCTATGCAATTAATACAGCATTAGCTAGTGCCGGATCTGGCGCACAGATTCACGGATTTAACTGGGGATATGTTGCTAATGCTAATGGAACTCGTTGTGATTCATATGTATTAGGTCTTGCATTCCTTGGATGTGACGGTTGGGTAACTCCTAGTGCTACTACTAACGTTAACATCACTAGCAGCACAGGCGCAAGTCTATACAATGTGTCACGTACTTACACTAACAGTTATAATACTACAAACTATTCATATTTGTTTCCGACTAGTCAAACTATGAGTACACTAGGTAATTTTAATTTTACTGGCAGTACTAACGACCAAGCATATATTGGTAGTATGTGGAGTACAGCAATTTATACAGTAGATCCTTGTGTAGCTAATCCGCTATATAGTCCTACTTGTTCAGGGTACGGCGCTGCTTATGCTAAGTTATTATCGTCAACGTCTACTACATCGTCCACAAGCACAGCATATGTCGGAGTTAGTAGTACAACTACTAGTTCACAAGTTGAAACAAGCCCTGCAGGTGTAATTGATCAAACTAACCCACAGACAACTACAACTACAGCATCAACATCACTAAGTTCAACTTCATCTAGTTCTACTAGCTCGAGTTCGACTACTACACAAGACACATCACAGCCCACAGCAACAGCTCAAGCGGATGTAGCACAGCCTGCTAGTACAACTCCTGCACCTGCAGGCGGCCCTCCAGCAACTACAACTGCATCAAGTACTAGTACCTCTTCTAGTTCACAGAGCAGCAGTAAAGCAGGACCATCTGCACTAGCTATGTCTGTTGTTAATCAAGCTAAAGAAAGAGATCAGGCAACACAGAGAATGGCAGTACAAAATGCAGCCAAGGCTGTTGAAGCAAGTACACAACAATCAAATGCTGCTACTGCTAGTGCTATTAGTATGGTGCAAGACATGAGTGCTAACAGTGCTACGGCTTCTGCACAGTTTACTAGTCAAGCATCGCAAGCTTCTGTACAAGCAGGACAACAAATGCAACAAGCTCAACAGTCTACAGGACAAACTGCAACAGCACAGACGCAAGCTAGAACAACACAAACGACTCAGCAGGTTCAGACTTATACACAACAACAAGTTACTGTAGAAACTAATTCTTCAGTTACATTAAAAGCACCTACTATAGTAATGGTAGACACTATACAAGCAAGTAGCGGAACTGGACTGTCTATTGGAAGAATTTCTAATTTTGGTTTTAGTTTAAACAGTTCTGCTAATTCTGGAAGTATGCCTGTTGAAACTGCGCCTGCACAAACATACCAATTCCGCACTGATCCAAAGCAGTTCGAAGTTGAAACTCCACAACCACAAGTAGCTAGCTTCGGTGGTGTCGGTAAAGCAGGAAATCCATTATCAGAAATGATGATGCAACAAAGATTTGAGTTGTTACAGGCTAGTATTGATCAACAGAAAGGATCCGTTAATAGAAATGTACAACCAAATGAAGCAGCTGGCGGCGTTGATCTAAGAGCCATGGCCGTTGTACCAGCTGGATTTAATGCATACTCTTTTGTTATGAGAGATGCAGCCTTTTATGAACCTAAAGAAGTTTATAAAAATCAAAGAACAGTGGATAACGTTAGACTGCTGCGAGGCCTAACAGGCGGCAGTGATGCTAAACACAAAGAAATGGTTGACAGCCAATATAAGTGAGGAAACTAAAATGACAGAAGAAATCAAAGATGTAAACGCAAAGATTGATCAAGCTGAAGAGGCTATGAAAAAGTATGCTAGTAAAGATACTGTTATCAGCATTGGCGGTTACGAATTTACACCAGCAAAGCTAATGGTAGCGTTTACTCTAGTAAGCTCTACACTAGGCGGATTATACGGAGTTTTTGAAGTATATAAAGACTACATGGGCATGAAAGACAAAATCGCCAAATATGTAAGTCCGGACTTAACTGAGATTTATAAAAAGTTAGAAGTGTTAGATGCTAACACAGAAAAGATGACAGAGTATACTAGCAGTATTAAAAACGACCTTAAACAAGACGTTCGTAGATTAGAAGGTGTTGTTGAGAACGTTGAACGTTCAAGTAAAACAGATCAACGTTTAACCGATTCCGGAATGAAGGAAATTAAACGAGATGTTGATGCTACATTAAAAGACATCAATCGTGAACTAGTTAAAAGCCAAAAAGAACAGCAAGCAGAAATTAGAGCATTACGTGCAGAAGTTGACAATAAGATTAAACAAGCAATGGATAATCCTTTAGCTAATAAATGAAAATCCTAATGTTGCTTCTGTTAGTTTTAATCCCGGCAGAAGCAGCAAGGATGGAATGTTTTAGATGGGCGTGGTCTGGAGATGTATATAACAGAAAAGTAGTTTGTTTAGAATGGCGAGATAGAGATGCACCAAAGATTGAGAAGAAAAAATAATGGATCCGATTACTCTTGGAATTGCCTTTACAGCCGCACAGCAATCAGTCGGCTATATTAAAAAAGCCATTGCTCTAGGCAAGGACGTTAACAGCCTCTACGGGCAATTTGCCAAGTTCTTTGAAAACAGCGACCAAATCCATTCTGCTAACGCAGAAATGCAGAATAGTAAAAAGATTCTCACCGACGGACAAATTAGAGCATTGTCGATACAGATTGCTATGCAGAGTAAAGCACTACGGGATGCTGAGAAAGATCTTAAAGAAATGTTAATATACACAGGCAACAAAGATGTTTGGGACGAGATGATGGCAGAGCGTGTTCGTATGTATAAAGAACGTGCTAAACTGCAAGCAGACTTAAAAAATGCCAAAATTAAAGCGCAATCGGATCTAATAGACAGAGCTTTAATTTTTATATCATTTGCAGCAATTGCCATCCCATTGTTTGCGTTCTGTTTCCATATGATAGTTCGCGGCAAATAAATAATCTATGGACGATATTTTAGACGCTTATGTTTTAGCGTGGATTCAACTCTATTACTGGCCTTACTTTTTGGCAGGCAATGCAGATAATATCAAAGACATATTGAAAATTAAGCCAATGTGTTTTAGATAACCAAATTTGTTGCAATAAAAGCGCATATATGTTTAAATACAGTATGCGCTATTTTTTAGGACTTTTGTTTGTTGCTTTGATAGGATGGGCTATATGGTTCATCATGGATTGGCACGATAAGCATCCAGATGGCGAGTAAAGAATTGTTGTAATCCCTTCAAAGCGAAGGAGTTCTGGACGAGGGTTCGAATCCCTCCAGGTCCACCATAAGGATATTATATGCAAGACGACGATAATGTTAGAGCAAGGGTTGATGTACAAACTCCTTGGTTTAAACTATTCGTCGATGAGATTAGTTGGAAGGAAGTGCTCGTAGTAGCAATGGTACTTTTGGCAATCGTATATATTGTAAAAGGTTAGTTTCCTTATGTTGGGCCTGCATTTGGTTTCGACAGGGCTAGATAGTAGAGACGGCAACACGGTAGGCGATGACCGTAAATCAAGCAAAACAAAGTAAATGCAACAGCAAATACATTCAAGTACTGGCAAGCTCCAGTTGGCGTTTCAGCAATGAACGACAGCGAGTTTGCCCTAGCTGCCTAAGAAACAGAGTACCGGGGTAGGACTTACCTTGTAAAATAAACAACCATAGGACCTTCGGGTCCTATTTTTTTTGGCTGAATTTCCAATATTTTGTCTCGAACATGTGCGTGTACGCACATGTTTTGTTAGATATTCTGTGTATAATCGTAGGATCATAAATTGAAAGGAAAAATTATGACTACAACAATTACAATCAAAGACAACGCAGTAAACGCAACATATCAAAACGTCACCGGATTAACTGGCGGCACAGGAACAGGTGCCGCCTTTGATGTTACAAAAACAGACGGAGTTTACTCTGTTGTTTTAGACAGCCTTGCCGCAAGTGCCGGTACTGGTTATGCCGCAGGCGATACTATTACCCTTGCTGGTACAGCCCTAGGCGGTACAGTTGCTAACAACTTAATCGTTACAGTTGCCACAGTTGGCGCCGCAGGAAAGGTTGCTACCTTTGGTGTAGTAGGTACAGGTCGTGTCGGTGACGGAACAATTGACGTGCAAGTTGATGTATCTGGAACAGATGGCATTGATACATATACATTTGGCGGAGCAAGTACAGAGTTTACTGTGACTAAAGCCGAAGACAAAATTACAGCCTCTAGTACATTAGCCACTAACGTTTCTTATACTCTAGCAGACCATGAGCGTGTAGTATTTACAGATAAAGCTATTGCTTATGATGCAAATGGCCGAGCTGGAGATGTTTACGCATTGTTAGCAGCCGCACTCGGTGAGTCCGATGTTACCGCAGAATACGAAGGCATTGGAATCTATCTTGCCGACAATGGGTGGACAAACAAACAACTAGCTACAGCACTGTTGTCTACAGATACATACAAAACAGACGCAGGCGGCGTCAGTGATGAAACGTTTATTAAGCACGTTTATAAAAACGTTATGGGAACAGATGCCACACTTACAGAAGTAACAGCATTAACAAACTGGATGCATGGCAACAACTTTAGCCAAGCAGACGTTCTAGTTACTGCTAGTCAATTAGAAGATTTCGAAACAACTATTGACTTAGTTGGATTAGCTACTACAGGTATCGAATACACACCGTACAGTGCTTGATTGTTAAATCAATAAAAAGGCCCTTGTGGGCCTTTTTTACGCTTGAGCCTCACCCCATCGTAGAATTAAGTTAGTTGCAGTTGATGCCCCTGTAACCTTATAGATGTTAATGGCTAATACGTCTGGACCATTAGGAAATGTTCCTCGGCCTCCAATTGCCGTACTAGTAAGTTCTTTAAGTTCTTCCAGACTTAGTGAATCGGTTGATCCAGGATTACTAATGAACGAGAATACCTGTTCACCAGGTAACGCATATTGAGCGCCGAATGCAAACTTTAATGTAGATGATGCAGTTATAGTTGTGTTAGTTGCTTGCGTAAACGACACTCTATAAACTGTAGTTGCACCAAACGTTCTAACAGTAACACCGTTAACAGATGTACCAGCAGGGAATTGAGTTTGATCAGAAGCAACCCTAGTACCAACTGTTGCTCCAGATGATGTCCAACTTGCACTAGTGAAGAACAACACGCTTGAGTTGGTGTATGAAGCAGCGGTACCTGATGCAGTATTTAGAACTGAAATGTCGTTTCCACTACCGCTAGTTGAAGTACTGTTAGCAACAGCACTCATAACAATCCTAGTATATGCAACAGAGCTAATTGTTATGTAGCTTGGTGTAATACTGCTGATAGTTTGTCCGCCAGTGATATATGTAGCAACACTCAGCACGTCACCGACTGCAATACCTGAACCAGTATAGGCAGCATTAGTGATCAAGAAGTCATTTCGTGCAGTACTTAATGCTGAACCGTATCTAGCTGTCGCCGCTGAAGTCGAAGTAACTGTGATGTTATTTCCAGTTCCTGCAATAGAAGTGTTATTGGCGTTTGAGCTCATTACAACTCTAGCATAAGCAGTTCCGTTAACAGTTGCATAGTTCGAAGTTATACTTGATACTGTTTGTCCGCCAGTAATGTATGTAGTAGCACTTAATACGTCAGTTGCTACTGTAGTAATGCTGCTAGCTTGTGCTTGTGTAATTAAGAAATCTGTTCTAGATGAGCTTAGAGCAGAGTTATATGTAGTTGCAATAGAACTTCCAAACGTAACTGTTGAGTTATTACCTGCGCCGCCGGGGCTTGTACCTGTAGCAGCAGCATTCATAACAATTCTAGTGTAGTCAATACCGTTTAGCTTTATGTAGTTTCTAGTTAAACTAGCAATAGTTCGTGTAACAGTAATATACGTTGCTTGTGTAACAGTGTCACCGACTCTTAGAGGAGTTGTATAGGCATCATATTCTGTTGTTGGGATCAAGAAATCTGTTCTACCACTACTTAAAGCAGAGTTGTATGTTGAGCTTACACCGAATGCAAATGATGTAGCAGTTCCAGTTCTAGTAACTGAACTGAAACTGATAGCAGTTAGTGATTGTGTAACAGGTGCAAAACTCTTAGCGGTCAAGCTAGTTGTAAATGCTCCCTGAACAGTGGCAGTACTTGTAGTTGCACCACCGCCCCATGTAACAGAACCACCTGATGCAATTTGTGCAAAGCTAGGCTGTCCACCTGTCGCTGCTGAATTTAATCCAGTCCATGTAATCTTTGTAGGATCTTCTGGATAGTTGCTTGGGTTTAGAATACCTTCAATAACAATACCACCTGCATTGTTAGGAGTTGCGCCTGCCCATGTTAAGTTAACACCATAAGTTCCACTTGCTCCAGTGCCGCTAGTAAATGTAGGTGCTGTAGAACTAAAAGTTCCTGTGCTAGTAGCTTGATACCAGTTTTTAACTCCGCTACTCGTATAATTATAATAACTACCACTAGTTGCTGCACCGCCGCTTGACCATTCGTTACCTACAAATGGGTCTGAAGAATCTACACTATTTGAAACTACAGAAATACTCTGTAGCAACAACTGCGCTCTGTTAAGTAATTCTTTTTCTCCAAGGTCGCCAGTTTGTGCATTTGAAACACTAGGTGCTAAACGAATTAAGAAAGCAGTATTTTTATCAACACTGGCAGTAACAGCAGTAGCCGCATAGTTAAAGATGTAACCACGATCACTGTCAAACTGACCGTCTATCATAAACGCACTACCCCAGTGACTAATAATAGGTGTGATTGTGTTTGACACAAGAACTATACCGGTTCCTGTACTATGAGAACTTGCAACACTTCCATTAAACGTTCGTTGGGCACCAGCAACAAATTGTGTTAGATTTGCAGCACGTACACATCCTGTCAGTGATGTTCCTGTATTGCCGGTATATCGAATTAGTTCGTTATCTACCAGTATAGTACCTGCGTTAGGGAAATAGAAACCATTAGCAATAGGTAATGTAGTTGTAGAAGAATCAACTAAGCTAGTTAGTTTAGTTTTTGCACCTTCGTTAATAACTTCATAGCGAACAGGTTGGTTACCAGTACGCATATAAGCTTCTGTGTTTACGTTGCTGTTACGGAAACGGTGACACCAAATATAGTTACCGTCTGGACCACGTAACATAAAGTCAACGAACCCAGCGCCGTACCATGTGTGCTGAATACCAATCATCTGCATTTTGCAGATATCTATGTTATAACCGCTAGGACCAGATCCATTACACGGATCTAAATTCCATTCTTCTTGCGGAACAATTAGGTCGACTGTTTTACAAATCTTAGCACTAGAAATATCGGTTACACCTCTAAAGTCGGGCGCAACAGTCATAGTAGTGTCATCTGTAATATTTGTAACAACGTGTGTCATTCCTCGAATAACAATTCTATCACCTGCTGTTAATTGTTGTGTAAATCGAGTATTAGTACCTGTTAGTAAGTTTGAGTTAGCTGCGATAGATATAACACCTGCAATTTGGAAAGTACTAGATCGTCTTACAACTGCTAGTTTTCTGCCGTCATATTGCCAGAACATTCCGTTTTGATCATCAAAGATACCAGCACGAACAGTCGAACCGTGCCAGTTTCTAACACTCATGTAACAAGGACTATCGAGAACCGCAGTAGTCGATCCTAATGCTTGGTAAGCAATAACACTAAATGTTCTTTCGTCTGTAATATCACTAACTGTATATACACCGTTATAGCCTGATGTTTGTACACCGTTAATTGTTATTTGAGCACCAATTTGGCAACCGTGGTCCGTGTCATCTGTTGCAACTGTAATAACACTGCCAATTGTTAGGCCAGATGCTGATATTGATTTAATATCATAGCTAGGAGCAAACAATGCACCTGTGTTGTACATAACGCCCTTACCAGATTGGTAACGAATATACTTCTTACTCATACGAATTGCTTGTCCTCCGTGAGCAGGACCGCCAGTACCTAATTGTACACCACCGTCAAACGGTCTATGAATAAAGAAGCTGTCTGGTCTAGAGTATACAACTCCAGCTAATGTATTATCAATGGCTCCGATAGCTCTAGCAGTATATCTAAGTGTAGTAGCTGTTGGAACAGATTCGCAATAGAACGCACCTGCTGCAAGTTGAGCATTTGTGCCGCTGCTGGTTATTTGAACAGTAATAGCGTCGCCTGGCACAAATCCGTGAGCAGTTAAGAACGAAGCTTCAATGGTAGAAATAGCACCATAAGTAATGCCAGTGTTTCCGCTAGCAATTTCGCTTGTGGTCACAGCGTTCATTGTAAATGCACTGATAAAGTCTTTGCTCGGTGCAGTGATAGGGGTACCAGCAGTGCTAACTGATTGAATGATACCTCCGGTATTTACTGTGCCAATATCAACTGTTGCCTGCTGAGATACAGTACCTACTCTAAAGGAAGCGTTGCTGTTACCTGTAGATATGACAATAATATCGTTAGCCTGATAATTGCTACCAGGGTTATTAATGCCGATAGTTAGTACAGCACCGTTTGTTGCAGAGTTAATATCTAATATAGCATTAGTTGTTCCGCCACTAATAATAACTCTATCACCCACTACGTAACCGAGTCCGCCGTCGACAACTGTTGCACTAGTAACCACACCGCCGATAGTGGTAATAGACACAGTCAATCCAGTTCCTGTAACAGCAGTTACGTTTTGAATTTGAATAGTTGCATTTCCACCACCGCCAGAAATAGTAATAGTGTTACCAGCAGTATATCCACTACCTGCACTGGCAATGCTTACTGCACTAATACCACCAGCACCGTCATCTGTAATATTAACTCTTAGTCCTGTACCTGTTCCGCCCGTCGTTGCAACGTTACTAGCAGAAGTATAACCTGTACCTGCAACAAGGCTTGCATTGTTGAGTGCTTCAACAGCACCGCTTAGTCCGGTTGTAGCAGAAATTCCGTCAGAGTAACCTGTGCCACCATTAAAAATTCCCACGTTACTAACAACACCAATTGACTCGGTAGTAATATTAACTGTTAGCCCTGTGCCGTTGCCTCCTGTAGTCGCAACGTTGTTGCCAGAAGTATAGCCACTACCAGGACTTAGTGTTGCACCTAGTGTAAGAGCTCTACCTAATGTTTGTACTACTGATACTGCTGTTCCTGCAATATAATTTTGTCCAGGGCTGTTAACAACTGCACTAGTAATAACTCCGTTCGTGTCTGCTATAATATCAAGCGTTAGACCTGTGCCACCTGTACCTGTCGAAGTTGCTACGTTATTTGAAGTAGTATAACCAAGTCCTCCAGATAGGCTAGCTAAGTTTAAAGAGTTAACTGTATCTCTATTTGAAGCTGAAACAACAGTAATAGTGGCATTATTAGTTGGACTTGTACCTCCAAGTTGTGTGCCATTAACAGTAATAGTATCTCCTGCTGCATATGAGTTACCTGGGGAAGTAACTGAAGTTAAGTAGGTAGAACTTGAACGAGAAACAGTAAATGTTGCACCAGAACCAGAACCTGTAGTTGCATCTTGTGTAACTCCGGTATATGATTCATTTGTTCCAACTATTGCACTGGTTAGTGCGTCACCTAAACTTACAGTGTTTCCGGTAACATCTGTGACTGCACAAGAGACTCCGTCTCCTCTATTGAATACTAGGCCGGGAGTAATACCTGCTGTACTGTTAACAATAATACTAGTAGCGCCAATGGCAGCATTAGTTGTTAATGTTGTAGAAGCTGCAACGCCGCCAGTGCCAGTTACCGCAGTAATCTGTGTACCTGTAGTAATACCTGCTCCAGTTAATGGAGCGCCTACTGGAGGTGCTGAACCACTAAAGCCGATAATATCTTTTCCAGCTGCTGTAATTAAACTTGTAGTAATAGTACCGCTCGAACCAGAGGATACTACGTTAAAGCTAGGAACACCTACAGCAGATCCTGTATAAAACGCTGCTTTACGTAATTGCGTATATGTGCTAGACAACTGTTGTCCGTTAGTAGAACCAACTTTTGATTTAGCATAATAAGTAAAAGTTGTAGCACTAGGTACACTTGCTACTAAGAAACTTCCTTCTGCACGGCTAAATCCAAGAACAGAGTTTGCAAGAGCTTTAATTGTAAATGGAGTTCCAACTGTTAGGCCGTGTGCATTAAGAGAAGTTACTGTAATTAAACTTGAACCAGAATTGCTAGTACCAGTACTAGCATCAGTTACTACGTTAACAACTTGAATATCACTGCCTGGAATTTCGTAAACTGATGGGTAGTTACGCATTAATCCAATAGCTTGCCACTTAGTTGGCTGTAGTCCGTATTCAAAGTCAGCATCAAGCATACTCTGTGGGATACCAACTTTAGTACGCTCCATAGCATCTCTTGCAGACTCATTTAGTCTAATTGCTTGTTCTTTAGCTTCTACGAAAATTTGTAAGGCATCAGTAACCATCATTCCGCTAGTATCAGTATCAAGAACAATAGTTGTTATCTTTTCGTTACCGTAGAGTGCTCCTGGGAAGTCGCTATCATAGTTTTCGCTATAGGTTAAATCGGCAGCAACGGTTGGATCTGCAAAGTTATAAATGATAGTATTTCTTGTAGTGTTTGTAATTAACAAGATATCTTTTAATTTATAATAACCAGGGAATTTAATATATCCTCTATTAGAAATAACTTCTGGAAGAAAATCAAGTCCTCCCTCAATGACGTCAATAATAGTATCACTAAGTGATTCTAGTTTTAACTTTCCAGCACCTTCGGCTGTAATTGCTAGATCTATAACTTGATCAACTGTAGTCTGCAATGAGCTGTAGGCAACGTTTTCTAAAATAAAGTTTTGGATTAGACCCTTGATAAAGGTATGGGCAGCAACTTCCGGTGACCTATCTCCGTCAACTTGAGGTATTCCGTTTTCAAAATACTTACTAGCATTATTAACTGTCTGCCAGTTTCCGCCTTTTCTTAGATCACTAATAAATCCTTCTAACACATAACTAATGTCCCTTCGACATTTTTCTGCATTGTATGTGTAGTAAATAAATGGGACAATGTTATTTTCAACATTGTACGCAATATAAGCAATTGTTTCTTCTTGAATGAACTTTTTGTTTGCTTCTAACAATGCATAGGTGTTTGGATACAAATTAGTATCTGGAACAACAACCCCAGGTACAAATTTATAATTCGATATTTGCTTTTTTGCCATTTACTATTTCCTTGGTCAGCTTAATGCTATTGACATTGCGATTGCTCTTGTATCAACATATTTCTTATTTGTTGCATGAGTAGTTGATGTAGGTAGTGCTGACACTACAAAATTACTATTAGTTGTAACATCACCGGTAACTGTAGCAGTCCCACTCACTGTTACTTCTGTTAATGTGCCTACAGTAGTTATATTAGAACTGCCAACCCATGTGCTCAATGCGGTATTTTCTACGTTTCCTAATCCAACTGCTTCTGCGGTTACACCAGTAACAGTTCCTGTAAAGGTAGGATTATCTGAATCTGCTTTTGTGCTTAACTCTGTATCAACATATGTTTTAACAGAGTACACTGTTGGAACTACTTCTGTAGAATTAGCGTCGTCTAACAATTCATTATTAACAAATGCTGTTACTGCTATGCCGTCTACTAGAGCAACGCTGGCAAATCCCGTAATAGTTGCAGAGTCTTGACCGTCAACACTGTTGGTTAAAGACAGATTAGATGTAGTAAGTGTGCCGGTTCCTACATCAAATGTTAAGGCTGCGTCTGCACCAAATAATCCGTTATTATTAAATTGAACTTCGGTATTGAGGCCAGCTGGATCTGTGGTTCCGCCTCCGCCGCCACCAACTGATACAGTAGCCCAAGTAAGAGTGCCTAGACCGTTAGTAGTTAAAACTTGTCCTGCTGTGCCGTCCTGTCCAGGAAGTTGATATGTAACATCGGCCGAAAGATTGGCAGGAGCCCTTAGTCCTACAAAGTTACTATTGTCAGTATCATATAATCGTAATCTGTTGTTGCCTCTAATAGCAACTGGTCCTGTATTAACGGTTAAGCCGGTGGTTGCTGTTAACGTTCCTGTAACCGTGCTGTTACCAGTAATACTTGCTCCACCTGAAGTAACAGATAAACTTGAACTAGTTATTGAACTGCTAACATGAAGCGCACCGCCTATACCTGCACCTCCACTAACAATTAGAGCACCTGTATTTGAAGTTGTGCTAGCTGTTGAACTAAGAATACGTAGAGCGTTTGATATATCTCCGCCGTTAAATGTACTAGTTAGAGTAAACGGTTCCCATAAGTTAAATGTATCATTGTAGTAAAGAACTTGTCCGCCTACAACACCTGTTACATTAACATCAGATAGGCTGTTAAGGTCCCCACTAGGAGGCTTTAAATTCCACGCCGTTCCGTCCCAGATCCATGTACTAGAACCTGAGGTAAAATTGTCGTTTGTGGAAGGATTGCTAGGAAAATTTATGGCCATAATCGTGTATTTTTATATATTTAGCTTAGGGTATACTGCACTAATCTACTAGTTAACTCGGACGACCTACAGTTTGTATCAGGTTTAATGTACTAGCTGTAACAGTTAAAGCTGTTGTAGGAACCGTATAAGTAGACGATGTTAATAGGCTATAAACATCAGATGAGCTAACTCTTAAATCGTCTATGTAATAGGGTGCATATCCCCCGTATAAACTATCTTTAAAACTAACTGTTTGCGGAGTTCCTACAAATGAACCGAATGAGCTAACATCATTCGGTAACACTTGGCCGGCACCGTTTTTAGCAACAACAACTTTTCGTGCCGTTAGGTCGATAGTTAGTACATAGTGTTCCCATGTATTTCTTAGTGGAGTCCAACCTTTACTACTAGTACCAAAGTTCGAACCATTTAACTTTCCACGTATAGTGCCTCCATAGTCTACAAACACATAGTTGTTGGCATCTATATTCATCTCAAAAAGAATATCAAATGATCCTGGTGCCGCAGTCCATAATCTCCATGCTTCTATAGTAATAACACCTGAGCTGCTTGCCCCGGTAATAGTTACACTAGGAGTATCCGCAGCAGTTATTTGAGTGCCGCCGTCGTTAAATTTTACATAGTTATTACTTGCTGTAAAAGTTCCCGATGTTGTAGGTAAGGTTGCGTTTTTGCTATCATAGAAACTAAAGACGCCTGATACCGGAGTAACAGTTGTTCCAGAGTCGGCTGTACCAGTGCTTGGATAGGCTCGACCTGTACCCCAAATAATTCTAGCTGCACCGTTGCCCCCAAGGGCACTAAATCCGCCGTTCCACCCAGTTCCGCCACCGCCGTACTGTTGTGGAGTAAGGGGATTACCATTACCGCCTGATCCTATGCCACCATGTCCTCCGCCGGTTGCGCCGCCACCGCCGCTCCCAGAGCCGCCAGAACCATTTGAACCTGCTCCGTATATACCTACGCCGCCGCCGCGTGTAGTGTTTGTTCCGCTAAAAGAGCCCCCACCACCGCCACCACCGCCGGTGCTTGAGCTACCAGCGCCACCGTCAGAGCCACCGTTGCCGCCAACTCCGGAATATCCTCCTGCTCCACCACCACCCCCAAATCCTTGCGAAGTTGCAGTATAACTACCTCCTGCGCCACCGGCATAACCAGCATCGTAAACGCCCGATGGTACACCACCAGCGCCGCCAGTGGGTGTTGCTACGTTAAAAGTAGGCTGTCCTTCGCCGCCACCAGCTATTATAGATCCAAACCCAGCAGTAAATTTAGTACTGCCCCCAGTACCCCCGTTATAGGAACGACCTACTACAACCTTATATGATTGGCCAGGTACTACTGTAATATTATTTTTATAGGCTAAAGCCCCGCCACCTCCACCGCCAGTTTGTCCAAGGTTAGTACTGGCATTATATCCGCCGGCGCCCACCGCTACTACAGACACTGATGTTACACCAGTAGGTGCTGTCCAGAAATATACACCCGCCGTAGTAAATTCTGTTTGTCCAATCGGAATAGCTACTGGTACTGATATACCTTGTCCTGTTAGACTTCTTGAACTTAGTGATCCTAATCGTGGCATATTATTATCCGTATGTGCTCAATGACCCTAAAACAGTCCATGTACTGCCAGTGTATATTAAGGTAAAGCTAACAATATCTACCTTGTTAGCATTGCCAGATGGTGCCGAACTTCCAAGCCATTTTATAGTCTGTGCAGACCCTGCAATTTGTACTGCATTAGGAATATATGCTGTACTTCCTTGAACCAACAGTAACGTATGCACAAATGTCCTATCGGCAGATGTTGTAGGCATATTGGTAAAGTTAGCGGTAAAGTTGGCAGCTATACTAGTATGATACCAAATGGTACCGGTGTTAAAATCGTGAGCGACTGTTCCGGTTGCTCCAGTCTTAGTGCTTAGAGTTTCTATAGTTTGACTTACTACAACTGGAACACTAAACTGAGCGCCGGAAACAGTTGTCAAAGATAGCATGGTAGTATTATTACCGCTCTTGAAGCCTAGACCTCGTTGAGAAGGTGTACCCGAGCCTACTCCTTGTATTGATCCGCCGCCACTGAATACAAGGTTGCCGCCGCCTTGGCTTCCATCTATAGTAAGGTCAACCCATCTAACAGTAAAGTTACTGTTGTCTATTGTAAGGTGTGCAGGACTGTAAGTACCTACCGAAACAGATATGCCACCGGCACCAGATTTAATAACATCAAGTGACACATCGCCGGTAAATGTTGGACTACTAAACATAGTAGCTTTTGATTCATTTGTTACATTACCTAATCCTACATGTGTTGCAGTTACACCTGATACTGTTCCAGTAAACGTTGGGTCAGTAAACATTGTGGCTTTTGATTCATTTGTTACGTTGCCTAAACCAACTGCGGTTGCATCAAGTGTTTGCCAACTCTTATCTCCTCTCCAGTACTGGCTTGTAGTGCCTACAGTAATTGACGGTTCTTTAGAACTTAATCCTGTAGTAAGTGAGGAAGTAGTTGCATAGCTAGCTAATGAAGTAGTAACAGACGCAGTGGTTGCATAACTTGACAGTGTGCTAGTTAGAGATGAACTAGTTACATAACTACTAGGATTAACTGTACTAGTGATAGTTATAGTATCCGAATTAGTGTCTGTAGTGATAGAAATTCCTGATCCTGCTACTAGCGTTAATATGTCATTGGTTTGATCGGCAACTACATTGGATTGTCCGGATACTGAAATAGTACCAAACGACGATGAGCTTTGAACTTCTGATTGTTTAGCTAATGCGACCCATGATCCATTATGAGCAAAATAGGGTCTAGCAGAATCAGCAGCATAGGCAATCATGCCCTGGTAAGTAGTAGCATCTACTTCCGATTGTAGACTAGTTAATGTATCCCAATGGAATCTAACACGACTTTTCTGCCCAGTAGTTGTTACAGCTCCTGTAATGTTTAATGCATTCGAACCCCAACTTACTTCTGTAAGATCGTTAACGGCTGTTCCGTTAGTAGGATAATAAGCCAACTTTCCAGAAAGCCCAGATAATACAGTTCCGCTACCGCTTCCTCCACTGCCTAGCAATCCAGCAGGGACAATCGGAGCCACCCATTGATTACTGCTACCGTCTTGATAGTAGATGTAAAATGCACCTGTGTCTGAATTAAACCACAGACTGCCTTGTGTAGGATTGTCAGGAGGCGTAGTTTTTACACTAACGCTAGCATTTAAAAGAGTACCTCCTGTAATAGAACCGTTGAAAATTCGAAGGCTATTCGATGTACTATCGTAAAATATTTCGCCCTTATTACCGGAAAGTCTATCTAATTCTGTCTTAGATCTAGGTAATAAACGCAGAGAACGTATAGGTGCAGTCATGTTTTAATCCGTTTTGTATATTTAGCTTAGTGTGTTTTTGCATTTAGCTTACTAAAAGCCCAATAAATAACATATACTTTAATATTTTTGCAGTTACCTATTATGATAACAACTACCGACCTATTCTCTTGCTTAGGAGATGTAATAGAACTTAATCTTCCTACTTGGAACGTACAAACTGCAACAGAAATTTTAGATTCCCACTTAGAATGGAAAATATATAACCCTAGAACTGTAAACAATAGATTTGGGTTAAGCGTTACCAGCTTAGACGGAGGTTATAGCGGAATCCCAGATTTGGATAGCCTACGACAGTACAACCTAGAACACGGTACTACAATCCATGAACACCACTTTCAAACACGCACAAGCATAGTTAATAGTATACCAGATTTAAAAAATACACTAGACTCGTTTCCAAACTTAGGCAGGTGTCACTTTTTAAGATTAGACTCTGGCGGATTTTTTCCAACACACAGAGATAACGGCACCCAATTGCCTAGTCCTACATTTAGAATTATAGTTCCGTTAGTAGAAAATGGATGGAAATGGATCCAAGAAGATCGTGTGTTACATTTAAAACCGGGAAGAACCTATTGCATCAATACAACAAAAGAACATAGTGTGTTCAGTTTTATCGATAACTGCTACCTGTTGGTACTTAATGTCATATCAACACCTGCATCGATAAGAGCAGTGACCGAACACTTGAATGTATACTAAAATGCTAGTGTTGTAAAAATACCACAAAAACACCACATTATCAATCGGTTCTTGACACAAGATATAAATACTCATATAATAGAGACATTGTTAAGCAATTGGTGTCCGGAAAGACCCTACAGTTTGCTCAGAATTGCAAACAGGGGTTGACAACAGAGACTAATTACTATACAATAGAGACAAGTTAGCAAACAATGTATGTCAAAAGTTGTTGTAAAAATACAACAAACAAGATGTCCAAAAGTTGTTGACAAGGGCACCGAAAGGTGCTACAATAGAAACAAGTTAGAAAGCAATGGTGCTTTTTAACAAACAAGGATTTTAAAGAGTAAGCAAATGACAAACGTAACGATACATTATTGTTTTGATAGATCAGCCAAACAGGCAGGCTTTATGCCCACCTCTTGGTTACTGTCAAGTAATGATCGTACACCAGAGATTTGCCAGGGGTCCCGGAGGACCGTAGTGTAATAATACACAACACCACTCCAAGGACCCCAGGATTAAAAACCCTGGGGTTTTTTGTTGCTCAAACAAAGGTTATGACAGAAACAGAAGATAAACAGACACAGAAAGCAAAATGGTTAGAGACGCATACATTGAGTCCTGAACAGTTTAAAAAACTAATTCAGAACAAATTTGTAAGAGCAGCTCAATACTATGAGGCTTCTAGAAAGCGAGAGGAGCTCTGCGGAGACCGTTAGAATCGCAAACGTGTGAAGATACAGGTAACGAGGACCTAGCAAGGCACGTAAAACATCTTGCAAACGGGCGGCCTACCGGATGAAATGTTGGCGGTAACAACAGAGTATAAAAGGTAGCGTATTAAAGAGCATAGAGCTGACATGGGTTGAGATACCGCAGACTGTGCTTTTTAATACACACATTCCTAACCACTTGCCTTTGACGCAAGAACGGTACTCATAGAGAGGAGTGTGTTACAAATTATGGAGCTTGTCCCCCATTGCCGGCTGTAACCCGGTAGCCATTATTAAGTGGGGTGGCTGGCAAGAGGTTCGATTCCTTCAGGCTCCACCAAGTTTATGCACCGATGGCAGAGAGGCCCAATGCAACTGATT
>JACCEE011223449.1_pt1 | contig 36771 bp, 30 predicted proteins | sample 7449931 | NCBI WGS metagenome assembly JACCEE01 (sample SAMN15323457, study PRJNA562643) | freshwater metagenome | isolation source: river surface water | place: USA:Blue River Watershed | collected 2017-08-19 | reverse complement strand
GATTGCCCTAGTCGAAGGACTTACTGAATTTCTCCCCATTTCCTCCACGGGACACATGATTTTGGCATCCACTGCCATGGGCATTCACGAGGATGAATTTGTCAAGACCTTTGAAGTATTTATTCAGTTGGGAGCCATCTTGGCTATTGCCTTGATGTACATCAAGCGCTTTTTCCGCAACTTGACCATTTACTTCAAGTTGATTACCGCATTTCTACCCACAGCGGTAGTTGGGTTTTTGGCCTACGATTACATCAAGGCCTACCTATTTAATCCCATCGTGGTGTCGGTTTCCCTGATTTTGGGTGGAATCATTCTAATTTTTATCGATAAAAAAGTAGCTGCTCAAGGCAGCACTGTGGTGGAGGTCGAAGATATTTCTTACAAAAATGCCTTCTTCATCGGCCTCTGCCAGTGTCTATCCATGGTGCCCGGGACTTCTCGAGCGGCAGCCACGATTATTGGCGGGGTTTTTAATGGCTTGGACAAACGACAGGCTACCGAATTTTCCTTCTTACTTGCCGTGCCTACCATGCTTGCCGCTGGGGGATATGATCTCTTGAAAGCAGATCTAGCCTTTACGAGCGAGCAGTTGATGCTGCTGGGAATTGGTTTTTTTGTGGCTTTTGCCTCGGCTTGGGGAGCGGTTAAACTATTTTTGACTTACGTATCTACTCATGGCTTCACGGCCTTTGGATGGTACCGCATCGCCCTTGGGATTTTGTTCTTAATCTTTATGTGGGGAGCGGATTTGTAAGGATTTTTACCTAGTCTCACCCTAATCAAAAAAGCCCTGACAGTTTCGCTGTCAGGGCTTTTTTGCTGGATGTGTAGGAGATTTATTTCCTGTTTTTCACATATTTTTCTAGCCAGCTGTCCATTTCCCAAAGGGTATGGAGCACGGATTCCTTGCCAGCATAGCCATGGCTTTCGTGAGGGAGAAGTACCAATCTCGTCGTCGCGCCATGTCCTTTGAGGGCATTGTAGTAGCGCTCGGATTGGATAGGGAAAGTACCCGAGTTGTTGTCTGCCTCTCCATGGATGAGGAGAATTGGAGTCTTCACTTGGTGGGCAAAGGAGAAAGGAGACATGTTGAAATACACTTCAGGGGCTTCCCAATAGCTGCGCTGCTCGTACTGGAATCCAAAGGGAGTCAGGGTACGGTTGTAGGCTCCACTTCTGGCGATGCCTGCGGCAAAAAGTTGGGTGTGGGAGAGAAGGTTGGCGGTCATGAAGGCGCCATAGGAATGTCCTCCAACTGCAATACGCTTGCGGTCTCCAATGCCCATGTCCACCACCTTATCGATGGCCGCTTCTGCGTTGGCTACAAGCTGCTCGATAAATAAATCGTTAGGCTCCTGCTCGCCTTCCCCTACGATAGGCATTTCAGTTTGGTCCATGATGGCATAGCCACGAGTCACCCAGTAGATCGGGGAGCCCCAACTTAGGCGAGTAAAGGTGTATTTGGACCCTCTCACTTGGGCAGCGTCGGCCGCGGACTTGTATTCTCTAGGATAGGCCCACATCAGTACTGGTAGTGTGCCATCTTTTTCCGGTGAGTATCCTGCGGGAGTGTAGAGGATGGCAGAAAGGTTGAGTCCATCTTTTCGAGGATAGGTTACCAGCTGCTTCTGGATGCCTTTCAGGCTTGGGTAGGGATCGGCAAATGCAGTGATTTGCTTGGGAGCAATTCGCTTTTTGGTATGGCGTACCCAGTAGTTGGGTTGGGTGTCCGTCCCTTCCTTGATCGTGATGAAGGAGCTTGCATCTGCATTGAGCACTTTGGTGACGCGCTCGTAGAATGGTGCCTGTGATCTCCAAAGGATTTGCTGTTCCTTAGTTTTGCTGTTGAAGGTAGAGAGGAAAGGCATATTACCTTCAGGACTTCCTCCCTCTGAGGTCATGTAAATCAAGTCCCCTTTGCGGAGAATAACGCGTCGACCGAAGGCATTTTCAGTGAAAAGTGGACTGCCTGGATCATTGTAGAGGTCATCGGAGGAGCGCTCGATGATGGTTCGAGGGGCTTGACTTGGGGTTCCGGGTTGGAATACGGATACCTTTTCGGTACGACTCGCTGACCAGCGTTCGCTCAGCAAGGCAAAGGTATCGTCAGACCAGCTGATGCCTCCAAAGCGGAGGGTAGTGCCTACTAATTTTTGTTTCTCTTGGGTGAAGGGAGCTGTCAGCGTGTACACATGGTCTCGTTCGGCTACCTTCACCTTAGGATCTCCCTTGTCCTGAGCCTCTGCCCAGTACAGGGTAGCCGGGGCATCTGCACGCCAGTTGACATTGCGAATTCCGCTTACTGTGGCATCAAATCCACTTGGACGAACTTCATCCAAGCCAATTTGGGCAATGGTTTTGAGGATTTCGCCCCCGTTGCTCCATACTTGTACCGTGTAGGGAAAGCGGTCTGCAGGCACGAGGTAGGAAAAAGGAGTTTGGATGGTCTCTATTAGGAGGTAATTTTTATCAGGGCTCAAAAGCATGGACTTGATCATGCCCGGTTTGCCCAAGGGCTTTTTGGTCCCATTTACCTCCACCTGCATCAGCTGAGAATCCATAAAGTAGGCAAATAATGCCTCGTCATGTGGATTGGCAAGCAAATCTTGGTAGGTCCGGCTAGCAGCGGCTTTTCCGGAAGTTTCTTGAATGATAGGCCCCACAGGCGCAAGTGGTGCTTTGGGCATTGTGCCTCGAGCAGGGTTGATGGCTTTGATGATTAAGCTAGTATTGGATAGCCATGCTACCGCATTTCCCATCACCTGATTAAGAATAGGTTCGGTGAGTTTTTTTGCTTCGTAGGTTCGCATGTCCACTACCCAAAGGCTAATTCCTTGGGCCTCGGTTTGGGTAAAGGCCAGGTAGGCTTCGTCCAAGGAAAAGGTGAAACCATTCATTTTGGGATTGGCGGGTAGGCCTTTAACCTGAATCTCCTCACCAGTCTCGGTTTTTTTAACAATCAAATTGGTAAACCCTCCCGTACGGCTTGGGCCGGAGGTGCTTGGATTTATTCGTATGCCAGCAATGCGGAGTTCGGGCTGTGCAAGGTCTTCAATGCTCGGGGCTTCGCTCCGCTCTTGGATAAGAAGGATTGACCCATCTCTTGAGAAAGACACAGAAGGGGTCGCTGGCGCATTGAAAAGCTCCGAAATGGATGCTGGAGGAGTTTGGTAAGTTCCTTGTGCAAACAAGGGTTGTCCGATAAGCAGGGCAAGCGCTACCCCTAGGATACGTGAAAAGGCAATTTTCATAAGGTGGTGAGTAAATGTTGCAGACAAGGTACTAGAAATCCCGATTTCAAAAAATGGGATATTGAAGCGAAAACAAAAAAAGGCTCAACATTCGTTGAGCCTTTTTGAGCCAGAGTAATAGTGCTTACTTTCCTCTTGCGCCGATAGAGACCATTGCGCAACGGAAACCAATGTGATTGGTGGAAGAATCTTGGTGCATGAAGCGGCGTGTTCCTGGAGCCAACCAATAGGCGACATCTCTCCATGAACCCCCTTTGTATACCCGAATGGAGTCGTTCAAAAGAGACGTGCCATACGTATTTTTTTCATCGTAGACTCCATCCTTACGTAAAGGGTTGAGGTCATCTGTATCTTGGAATGAAAGTGGGCGGTACACATCATATACCCACTCATTCATGTTTCCAGCCATATTATATAATCCAAAATCATTGGGAGCCATGTCGTACACATTGGCGGGGATAATTTCCCCATCGTTAGTTTCATCCCCTGCAATACCTGCATAATCCCCTCTGCCTCGTTTGAAGTTGGCTAAGAAATCACCTTGCTTGCCAGCTTTTTTGCCACGACCATCGTAAGGATTTCTAACTCCTCTACCATCCCAAGGGTAAATTCGACCATATTCCTGATTTTCATCCAAGTACTGGGTTCCAATCATGGCTTTGGCTGCATATTCCCATTCGGATTCAGTAGGAAGTCTAAATTCAGCAATCACAATTCCTCGTTCGATCAACTGGGAGCGGGTAAGGGCAGAGTCCAAGCCTTGTCGCTCGACTTCAATTTTCTGTACGTACTCAGTTCTCCACTTTGCATAGGCATTGGCTTGAGACCAAGACACCCCAGCCACAGGATAAAAATTAAATCCTGGGAATCTAAAGTAGTAGGACTCGTAGACGTCGTTGAAGGTCATCGCCCCTCTCCAGACCTTCTCGGAAGGTTCTAGTTTTTTCAAGGAATCCAAACTCACCTTCTTTTTCATGGCATATAAAAATTCCTTGTAATCGTTGTTGGTCATCTCCGTTTCATCCATCCAAAAGGTGGAGATGGAAACGGTACGCTCCAAATTGTCACGGAAAGCCATTACATCTTCTTCCTGCGAACCGAGAACCGCACGGCCTCCTTGGATCAATTTTAAGTTTGGTCCTGGGATCTGCTCTGCCTTTTTGGCTACAAAAAACCTTGTGGAATCGTCCGCATTAAAAGAAAAGCCAGCACCGGTAGTGGCACTACGTTTTCCTGGAGAACCCGCAGTTCTTCTTCCGTAGGTGTTATTTTTTTGGCAAGAGGACAAAACAGTGGCTGTCACAAGTGTCAGGGCAATGGCCCAGCTCTTCCAAGTATTGGGTAGACGCATAGGTAAAATGTGTTTGGTCTATTTCTGTTGCTAATATACAAGTGCTTCGGTGAACGCACCAAAGCTGGTTTAAACTTTGTTATCTAGTGTAGGCCTCTAGTAAAGAAGGAGTAAGCTCCAAATTTTTAGAGAAGCGCCCACAAAAGTAGGATAATTTACTGAAGGGAACTCCCTTTAAGCCAGTGTACTTCCAAATCCTCCTCAGCTACTCTTACACATGTGGGGTTTATTTCTACCAAATCGAATTTTTTTACCCCAGAGCTCACATTTTAGGAAGCTCTCATTTCTTTAAGCAAATGCTGTGCCTTTTGTATGCTGAGGACCTGATCGATACTGAGAATCAAACGATTTTTATGTTCTTTTATTTTACAAGACTTCGGATGGATTTGAACAAATTTCATCATGTTGCCAAAAACAGACGAGCTGTAGTACGATTCTTTGCTCGCGGGTAGGAGGTAACATTTCATTTGAGAGCTCTTCAACACCAATTTTTCGATCCCCAATTCTTCCGCCTGCCAGCGTAATCGCACAGTTTCCATCAAGTCTTGAACTGCCTTTGGAAGTGGGCCAAATCGATCCTGCAACATTTGCCCAAACTGATCCAGCTCCTCTTCTTTTTCGAGTCCGTCCAATTTGGAATAAAGTCCCAAACGCTCACTGATATTGCTAACATAGCTCTCCGGTATGAGGAGTTCGAGGTCAGTTTCTATCGTGCAATCCTGCACGAGTACGGCTACCTTTTCCTTGAGGTCTTCTTCAAACAAGGCTGCAAATTCATTTTCTTTCAGTTCTTGCACAGCCTCATCCAAGATTTTGTGGTACATCTCAAATCCGAGGTCAGTGATGAACCCGCTTTGCTCCGCGCCCAACAGGTTGCCTGCCCCACGGATGTCAAGATCCTTCATGGCCACCTTGAATCCATCGCCCAAGTCAGAAAATTCCTCTAAGGTTTGAAGTCGCTTTCGCGCTTCGGCGGTAAGTCCAGAAAGGGGGCTGGTGAGCAGGTAGCAAAAGGCTTTTTTATTGCTTCGCCCTACTCGGCCGCGCATCTGGTGGAGGTCGGAAAGGCCAAACATGTGGGCCCGGTTGATCAAAATGGTGTTTGCATTCGGAATGTCCAAACCCGATTCAATGATGTTGGTGGAGACGAGGACATCGTATTGGTGGTTGATGAAGTCCACCATGATTTTTTCCAATTTATCCCCATCCATCTGCCCATGTGCACCGATTACGCGGGCATCTGGAACCAACTTTAAGATAAGGTTGGCAATGCTGTCGATTTCTCCCACGCGATTGTGCACAAAAAATACCTGTCCCCCTCGGCGGAGCTCGTAGGACACGGCATCTCGGATCACTTCTTCTTCAAAGGTCTGTACCTCCGTAGTCACTGGCTGCCTGTTGGGCGGAGGAGTCGCAATGACCGACAAGTCGCGCGCTCCCATCAAAGAAAAATGGAGCGTACGTGGAATCGGAGTTGCCGTCAGCGTGAGTACATCCACATTGACCCGAAGGTTTTTCAATTGATCTTTTACCTTGACCCCAAATTTTTGTTCCTCGTCGATGATCAGCAATCCTAGGTCCTTGAACTCGATGTCTTTGCCGACGATTTTATGGGTACCTATGAGGATGTCAATTTCCCCTGAGGCAACTTGTTCCTTGATGGCTTTGATGTCCTTAGCCGATCGGAATCGGTTCAAATAATCCACCTTGACGGGAAAATTTTCAAGACGTTCAGATAAAGTTTGGTAATGCTGCATCGCCAAAATGGTCGTAGGGACCAAGATGGCTACCTGCTTTCTGTCGTTGACGGCTTTGAAGGCAGCGCGGATGGCTACTTCTGTTTTTCCAAAACCCACATCCCCACACACGAGTCGGTCCATGGGATACGATTTTTCCATATCCGCCTTTACATCGGCAGTGGCAGCCGCTTGGTCAGGAGTGTCCTCGTACAGGAAGGAGGATTCTAGTTCCACTTGAAGGACAGAATCTCGTGAAAAGGCAAATCCAGGAGCGGATCTGCGTTTGGCATACAGTGCAATCAGGTCCTTGGCAATGTCTTTGACTTGCTTTTTGACCCGTGCTTTTTTGTTTTCCCAGTCAGGGGAGCCCAACTTGGACATGGAAGGTGCCTGTCCCTCTTGCCCAGAATACTTGGAGATCTTGTGTAGCGAGTGGATATTTACGTAAAGGAGGTCGTCATCCCGAAATATCAGGCGTACGGCTTCCTGCATTTTGCCGCTGACATCCACCTTTTCGAGCCCTGCAAATCGGCCCACTCCATAGTCCACATGGACGACATAGTCTCCTGGATGGAGCGCCTTGATTTCTTTGAGGGTCAGCGCTTTGGATGCGGTAGATTTACTTTTGGATTTGTAGCGGTGAAAGCGCTCAAATAGCTGGTGATCGGTGTAGCAGACGAGTTTGGCCTGCTTGTCAACAAAGCCCTCTCGAAGGCTGAGCAGCATGCTTTGAACCTGCAAAGTGGGGTCCAATTCTTGGAAAATCCCCTGCAATCGGTCGATCTGCTTTTCGTTTTCGGCGGTGATCAGGTTGAGGTAGCCCGCCTTTTCATTGTCCCCCAAGTTGGCCACGAGCAAGTCAAAATTTTTATTGAATGAAGGCTGTGGCTGGCTTTCCCAACTGACCTTGGTGGCATTCTTCAAGTAAAATTGCCTGCCAAACTCTACTACTGAAAACTTTTTTGCAGCCTCGCTAAATTGGGTCCCCTGTTCAAAAACTTGTTCGGGCTGTAGGACTAGTGCCCCCGATTTACTTCCTCCAGACAGCTGTGCAAATGCTTGCACCGCTTTCTGATAACACTCGTCCATCACATCGAGGGTGAGCTGGAAGTCTTTGATCCAGAGGAGGGTGTTTTCGGGTAAAAAAGTCAAAAAGGACTGACGTACCTCTTGTAGGAGGCGTGTTTGAACATTGGGAATCAGGGAAATGAATTCTACGGGCTGTAGGGATAGCTGTGATTCCGGATCGAAGGTGCGGATGCTTTCAATTTCTTTTCCAAACAATTCTAGTCGATAAGGGAATTCATTACTAAATGAAAAGACATCCAAAATTCCTCCTCGAATGGCAAATTGCCCTGGTTCGTAGACGAAGTCGGTTCGCTCAAAGTCATAGGAGGTGAGAATTTCAGTAACAAACTCCAGGTCTACTGCTTCGCCTACCCGAGCAATAAAGGTGTTTTCTACGAGCGCACGCTTGTTGACTACCTTTTCATACAATGCTTCGGGATAGGTGATGACGATGCGTGGGCTGCCCTTGCTTTCTATGAGCTGGTTCAGGAGCTCCGCCCGTTGCAGTACATTCGCATTGTCAATTTCTTCGTATTGGTAGGGACGCTTGTAGCTGCTTGGAAAAATCCCATGCTCCTGAGTGCCCAACAAGTTTTGAAGGTCAGAATTGAGGTACGCTGCTTCCTCTTTGTCTTGGGCGATGATGAGGTGAACCCCTCCTTGTTTTTCAAAATAGGCTGCAAGGAGGACCATGTCCAAACTACCAGAAAGGCCTTTTACCTGGAGCCGGAAAGGAGATACCTCACTTAATTGGTGGGCGAGGGTTTGAAAAATGGGATCCGACTGGTAAATGGAGAGAAAAGAAGGTCTATCCACAAAGGGCTTGGTTTAGGAGATGGAAGGCTGCAAATCTAGGTTTTTTTGGCCTATCTCGAGGAATTGAAACCGAAATTGACATTTTTTGAACTAAGAGCCGTACAAAATGTTTTCGAAACGATGAGACGATCAGCCCCTTCAAAAACTTGGTTCCAAAAGATAGAGAAACTCCATCCCTACGAGACGCTGCTGTATCTCGGGATGCTTGGGAGTGGGATTATCTTTTTGTTTCTAGCGCTGGCATTTCTATCTTCTGGAAGGGAGTACCTGCAAGGGCTCAATGAGCAAATGCCACTGGCTTTCTTGGTGTCTACCTTTCTCTTGGTACTTTCTGGTTATACTTCCGTGAAAATGCGAATCCATTACCAGGAAGAAAATAGTGCCAAGCTGCATCGATCCTTGAAAGCCACTTTTGTTTTGGGAATACTTTTTACGGTTTTTCAGATCTTGGGATGGATGGAGCTGACCGAGAAGGGGATCAACTTTACAGGCGTCCCGAGTGGTTCTTTTCTCTATGTGCTTTCAGGAATTCATGTCGTCCACTTGTTAGGAGCCATGTCTTTTGCCGTGATTCTGCTCCTGCAACTTCGAAAAATCGAGCAGGATATGGTTCGCAAACTCGTATGGATGACTAATCCTTACGAAAAACTACGCATTCGCCTGTTTACCGTGTACTGGCAATTTATGGATGCAGTATGGCTGATTTTATTTCTTCTTTTTGTCCTAAGCTTCTGATGCGACTACATCTACAAACTGCCGTTGCTAGTTCTTACTTGGAAGTGAAGGAAGGCTTTACCGAATCCTTATTTGCCAAGTTGGCCCCACCCTTTCCACCCGTAAAGGTGCTGCGTTTTGATGGCTGCAAGGCTGGAGATACCGTTGACTTGGAGCTGAACTTTATTTTTTTCAAGCAAAAATGGACGAGTAAAATCACCGAAGATCACTGTGATGCAGTGGAGTTTTGCTTTGTGGACGAGGGCATAGTACTTCCTTTTTTTCTAGGGAAGTGGAGGCATTGTCACCGCATTTTGGCACAGCCAACAGGAAGTATCATTTCAGATGAAATCGAGTTTGAGGGAGCCTTCTCTTGGATGACTCCGCTCTTATACCCAGTCCTTTGGCTTCAATTTTGGTATCGGAAGCCGATCTACCGCCGGATTTTTAGAAAGTAGTAGCGGTCAACAGGTGCTCGCAATTTTTGATTTGACAGTCTCCATAGAGTACCAAGGAGTGGCTGCTCATGTTGGAATTAAATTCCTTACTCATGCTATCCTTGATTTCGGTTAGCCTAGGATCCGAAAACTCACGAATCTTTCTACACTGATTGCATACATGGTGATCGTGATGGGTATAAGTTAGCGCTTGCTCGTAGAGTGCCACCTTGTCTTTAAACTGATGTTTGACAGCTAGTCCGCTTTCGACAAGCAGGTCAAGGGTATTGTAAATCGTGGCTCGGCTGATGGTGTAGCCCTTGTTTCTCATTTTCAGAAAAAGCCCCTCCACATCGATGTGCTCATCTTCGGGGAGGAGGTAGAGTTCATCCAGTACGGAATACCGCTCAGGGGTTTTTCTGCTTCCTTGCCGAAGGAGAAAGTTTTCAAAAATTTTCTTCGCTTTTTCAATTAAGGCGGTATCGGCCATCTTTTTGAGGGGTTGAATGCTAAAGATCCACTTTTCTTCAGGCTTTGACAAGGAAAGTGAAGAGTTCTTCCAGGAAGGATTCTTGAGAATTTATTTGAACCTCGGGTCAAAAACTTCGTAATTTAAAGGAATTGAAATGTGAAGTGGATGATGCTTAGAGCCCTCCTTTTGTTTGTTTTTTTTCTTTTGGGGCTCACCCTTCGGGCGCAGGTTCCTGGATTTTTTGTTGCTGGCGATCAGAAAAAGGTGAAGTTGCCTTTTTTGGCGTCCAATAGCCTGATTTTGCTACCGGTCTCCATCAATGGAAGCGCACCGCTTTATTTCTTGTTAGACACTGGGGTGCGAGCCAACCTCCTGTTTAGTAAATCTATGGGAGACTCCTTGGGCCTGTCCTACACCCGAAGGGTAGGGATGGTAGGTGCAGATGGCAGTACGACCGTTTGGGCGCAAGTGTCCCCGATAAACACGTTGGGTCTGGGCGAAGTGGAGGGCATACTTCAAAGCTTGTTGGTGTTGGAGGAAGATTTTCTGGAGCTGGAATCGGTGATTGGTATCCCAGTCTATGGAATTTTGGGCTACGAGTTTTTCAAATACAACGCGGTAAAAATCGACTACGAACAGTCAATCTTGACTTTTTATGCCCCGGACGCATTGGCCTTCAAGTCTCCACTTTATCGAAAAGGGGCCCTGACATTAGAGGAGGGTAAGGCCTATCTTGATGTGAAAATCAGGCAGCAGACAGGACCTAAACTTAGGGGGAAGGTGCTCGTGGACACCGGTGCCAACCATGGGTTGCTATTGAATCGGGAGACATTCCCAGAAATTCAACTTCCAGAAAAGCACTTAGAAACTCAGCTGGGGCAGTCCTTGGGCGGCGTATTGTATGGGTCTATTGGGCGTGTGGCAGGGCTATCCATCCGAGGGTTGCAGTTTACACAGGTCCTGACCTCCTTTCCTGAGGAAAGTTTTGCCAGTGCCCGAATCAAGGAAAGTGGCCGGATGGGTAGCTTAGGAGCAGAGGTATTGGGGCGGATGACGGTGATTTTGGACTACCCGAGAAATGAGATTTTTGTAAGGAGAAATCAAAGTTTTTACCAACCCTTCGAATTTGATATGAGTGGTTTGGTGGTAAAAAAGCTGCTGACCCCTCAAAAGCGCTGGTATGTGGGAGATGTTCGTCAGGGCTCCCCAGCACAGCTAGCAGGCATATTGCCATTTGACGAAATCTTGACCATCAATTCCATCCCCCTTCTGCTTTGGGAAATGGATATGCTGGTGAAATTGCTGCGCTCCGAAGAGGGAAAAGAAATCCAGTTGGAGGTGCGGCGTTATTCTCAGCCTGGGTCTGCTTCTTTTGAAGACCTTCGCTTCCGCTTCCTCCTGAAAAAGCAGATTTGATTTTTCAAGTGGAAAAGAAAATTTGGGTAACTTTGAGGCAGAAGACAACATCTTGGAGATAAATTCCGTGTAACTCTTCGATTTAACCAACATCAACAATGAAAAAAATCTTAATTCCAGTAGGCATCCTTCTTGTCCTAGGTATTTTAATCTACTCGAAAGCAGTAGGTACCTACAACCAATTTGTGCAATTAGAAGAAGGCATCAATGGCGAATGGGCTGAGGTGCAAACTCAATACCAACGCCGTGTAGACCTGATTCCAAACCTAGTCAATACCGTAAAGGGCTATGCTGACTTTGAGCAGGAAACCCTAACTGGCGTAGTAGAAGCTCGTTCCAAGGCAACTTCCGTGCAAATCGATCCCACGAACTTGACCCCAGAAAAGCTTGCCGAATTTCAGCAGGCGCAGGATCAACTTTCAGGCGCTTTGAGCCGCTTGCTCGTGACTGTTGAAAAATATCCGGACTTGAAGGCCAATCAAAACTTCTTGGAGCTTCAGGCTCAATTGGAAGGAACAGAAAACAGAATTGCTGTGGCACGTAGAAACTTCAATGAGTCCATCAAAGGCTACAATGCTACCTTGAGAGTGTTCCCGAACAATCTCTTTGCGGGTTGGTATGGATTTGCAGCTAAGGGCTATTTTGAAGCCGCAGCAGGTGCAGAAAATGCCCCTAAGGTAGAATTCTAAGCGCATGGCATCCAACCTATTTTCTCCAGAGCAAAAGGCCCAAATTGTAGCCGCAATAAAAGAGGCAGAAACCCAAACCTCTGGAGAGATCCAAGTACACATTGAAAGCCGTTGCAAAGGGTCTGTTCTGGACCGTGCGGCTCAGGTTTTTGAGGTGCTAAAGATGTACCAAACCAAAGACAGAAATGGTGTTTTGGTATACTTGGCTGCAGAAGACCACAAATTTGCTATTCTAGGAGATGCAGGCATCAATGCAGTGGTGCCTGCAAACTTCTGGGAAAGTACCAAAGACCTGATGGCAAATCTTTTTCGCCAAGGCAAATTCACCGAAGGCCTTATTGAAGGCATCCACCATGCCGGGGATCAGTTGAAAACTCATTTTCCTTACGATCACCGTGCCGACCAAAACGAACTATCTGATGAGGTATCCTTCGGCAGTTAAGCCCTTACTTTTCCTAATTTTCTTACTTCAAGCGGTCTGCGGAATGGCACAGGACTTTCCTCCTGCTCCCAATCCTCCTCGCTTGGTCAATGATTTTACGGGCACATTAAGTGCAGAGGAAGTAGCCCAACTTGAAAAAAAGCTACTTGCCTATTCGGATAGCACCTCCACCCAGGTGTCCATCGTTCTTTTAGGTTCGGTAGGACTTTACGATATAGCGGACTATGCCTTTCAATTGGGTGAACAATGGGGCATTGGAGGCAAAGGCAAGGACAATGGTATCCTCATCTTGGGCGCCATGGAGGACCGAAAAATCTTCATTGCAACTGGGCGAGGAATGGAAGGAGCTATACCAGATGCGCTTGCCAAGCGGATCGTGACCGACATGATTCTTCCCAACTTCAAGATGGAAGCCTACTACCAGGGACTGGATCAGGCCACAGACATGATCTTCAAGTTGGCTTCTGGCGAGTACACGGCAGATGAAGTGATGTCTGAAGAGAGCCCTGTTTTGGGGATTCTTTTCGTCCTCTTCTTCATCCTTATTTTTATTGTTCTGCCAATCATCAAAAATCGGAAGGACAACAACAACCACATGGGCGGACGAGGTGGAGGAATCGATTTTTGGACCACTCTCTTTTTGGCAAATTTGCTAGGTGGCGGCGGAAGAGGAAGTAGTGGAGGAGGTTCCTTTGGAGATTTTTCTTCAGGTGGAGGATCCTTTGGTGGCTTTGGCGGCGGCTCCTTTGGCGGCGGCGGCGCAGGAGGAAGTTGGTAACTCTTAGGTATTTTCTTTAGAAATTAAGGTAGACAAGGCCTCTTGAATGAGGTCTTGTTCAAAGCCCTTACTCATCAGGTACTTTGTCACGAGGTACCTTTTTTTGTAAGCATCTGTTTCCTTTGTTTTTTCCCACTTTTTCTCTGCCTCTCGCTCCAGGGTTGCAAAATACTCCTCTCCATCTATCTCGGAAAGCCCTTTTTGAATAGTTGAAGCACTGATTTCTCGAAGTTTGAGCTCCTGTCGGATTCTCACCCTACCCCATTTTTTGATGCGAAATTTGCCTCGGGCATAGGAGCAGGCAAAGCGCTCATCATCCACAAATCCACTGGCTTCCAATTCGGCAAGAATCTTTTCTGCGGCGGGTCCTGAGATCCCTTTTTCAAAAAGCTTGCGCCGCAGCTCCCAGGCACAGCGCTCTTGGTAGGAACAGAAGGTTTCCAATTTGCCTCGCGCTTCTTCCAGGCTCCAATTCTTTTTTGACGACTGCTCTTCGTTATTTCTTCCCCAAGTGGACATTTTTGGTAATTTTGAAGCAAATTACCTTTCGCTCAAGTTTTTTCAAACCTTATTTCCCTATTCTACCCATGAGAAAGAAAATCGTAGCCGGCAACTGGAAGATGAACCTCACCTTTGAAGAGGGGCAGCAGCTCACCAGCGAGATCGTGCAAATGTATAAAGACGAGGCCATCCAGGAGGTAATCGTCGTCCTGAACCCGCCTTTTCCCCATCTATATCCTGTCAAGAAATTGGTGGGAGATACCCCAGGAGTGGCTGTAGGGGCGCAAAACTGTTCGGACAAAGAAAGCGGAGCCTTCACTGGTGAGGTTTCGACCAAAATCCTCGCTTCCTTCGGCGTATCCTATGTCATCTTGGGCCATTCAGAGCGCCGAGAATATTTCAAAGAGGACAATACCCTCCTAGCCACCAAGGTCAACCAGGTCTTGGCCCATGGGCTGACCCCGATTTTTTGTTGTGGCGAATCCTTGGAAATCCGTGAGGCTGGCACCCATGAAGAGACTGTAAAAGCACAGCTGACTGCAAGTTTATTTCATCTCAGCCCAGAAGAGTTTTCCAAGGTGGTAATTGCCTACGAACCCATCTGGGCAATAGGCACCGGCAAGACGGCCACTGCCGATCAAGCGCAGGAAATGCATGCCGCACTTCGCGGACACTTGGCCAGTAAGTATGGGAAGGCTGTTGCTGCGCAAACCTCCATTTTGTACGGAGGATCCGCCAATCCAGGAAATGCGAAAGAACTCTTTGGCAAGCCCGATGTGGACGGTGGATTGATTGGAGGAGCTTCACTAAAATCTCGTGACTTCATTGAAATAGTAAAATCATTTTAAAGAAGGCTCCGCAAAAGCGGGGCTTTTTTCAGGCTTTTCCTTCCTGTAAGGAGAGCACATTCCCAAGTAAAAATCACCCATGGACTACGTACAAGTGAGCATCACCTGCCTGGAGGATTACCGGGAAATTCTCATTGCCGAACTGGCAGCGATTGGCTTTGATTCCTTTTTGGAAACAGACAGCGGGCTGGAGGCCTATGTGCCGCTAGCCCTGTTTGACAGAGATTCTTTTGACGAAGTCATCGCCACCTACCGCGAACCTGCGTCGCTCACCGTGGCGGAAGGCATTGTACCTAAGGTCAATTGGAACGAGGAATGGGAAAAAAACTACGACCCAATCGAAGTTGATCGGCTGGTGTATGTACGCGCTTCCTTCCATGCTCCGCAGCCAGGCTTCCAATACGAGATTGTGATCAATCCCAAAATGTCCTTTGGCACTGGACACCATGCCACCACCTTTCAGCTGCTGTCGATGCAGGGCAAAATAGATCACCAAGGCAAGCGGGTGTTGGATGTAGGATCAGGTACGGGCATCTTGGCGATCATGGCCCATCTGCTCGGGGCAAAGCAGGTAGAAGCCTTCGATATTGATTCCTGGTGTGTGGATAATGGCAACGAAAACTTTGATTTGAATGGAGTGACCACCCGTATGGGCTTGGGCACCATCCGCGAAGTAAAGCCACAGGGGCCATACGAACTTATTTTGGCAAACATCAACAAAAATGTGCTGCTGGATGAGCTGGCGATTTATTCTAGTTTACTCAGCTCCCAAGGGCTTTTGCTTTTGAGTGGGTTTTATTCAGAAGATATCGATGACTTGGTGCAAGCTGCATGGGTGCAGGGACTTTTCTTAACGATGCAAACTACCAAAGACAACTGGGCGGCCTTGTGTCTTCAAAAAAAGTAACATGGTAGAACTAATAGTCTATTCTGTATTGCTGGTAGCCGTCCTTGGACATGGATGGGCTGCAGCACGCTGGTATAAAAAAATTCACCAGCACCCTCAGCTTACTTTTGGCCAAAAGAATGCCTTGAAAATGAAAGCCTTGGTTTTCCCCTTAGGTCTCTGGTGGTCGGCTCGTAAGAGTCGGGAGAAATGATTTTGTTCGAACCTTTTTGTTCGAAGCACGCTTAAAAGATAGGTTCAAATTCAAGCTATTGGATTTGACATTCGAATAACCCCTACTTTTACCTTATGGAGTACGTCTGGAAACAAAAACCGAAAACGGCCCAAGCCGCAATTGACAAGTTAAGCAAGGACATCAATGTCAATGCCACCTTGGCCAATATGCTGATCAATCGAGGGGTGGGGAATTTTGACCAGGCAAAAGATTATTTCCGTCCAAGCTTGAATCTCTTGCATGATCCATTTTTAATGAAGGACATGGAAGCAGCTGTGTTGCGAATCACCCATGCAGTAAAAAACCAGGAGCATATCTTGGTGTATGGGGATTACGATGTAGACGGGACCACTGCCGTAGCCTTAGTCTATGAATTTTTGAGTGAGTTTTACCCCCATGTAGACTTTTACATTCCTGACCGATACAAGGAAGGCTATGGAATTTCCGAACGGGGGGTTCGCTTCGCAGCTGAAAATGGGTTTTCCCTAGTAATTGCCCTAGACTGTGGAATCAAGGCCATGGATAAGGTGGAACTTGCGTCTCAGCTTGGGGTAGATTTTATTATATGTGACCACCACACTCCTGGAGAGGAGCTTCCCCAGGCCGTAGCTGTTCTGGACCCAAAGCGGCTGGATTGTCTCTATCCATATAAGGAACTGAGTGGCTGTGGGGTAGGTTTTAAGCTTATTCAGGCCTATGCCAAAGCACACCAATTGGAGGAGTCTAGCTTGTATGCCTATTTGGATTTGGTGGTTGTGAGTATCGCTGCCGACATCGTGCCCATTTCGGGGGAAAATCGAATTTTGGCCTATTATGGCTTAGACCGGATCAATAATACCCCCAGACCAGGACTGAAAGCCTTAATGCTGCTCTCCAAGCTTGAAAAGGAGATTCAAATTTCTGAAATTGTATTCAAGATTGGTCCTCGAATCAATGCTTCAGGGCGACTGGAGCATGCCAAGGCTTCCGTGGAACTATTGTTAGCAACCAACCTTGACGAGGCCATCGATCGCGCCAAGCTCGTAGATGAGGTGAATGCTACCCGGCGCAATTTTGACGAGCACATCACCAAAGAAGCCTTTGAAATGCTAGCCCTTCAAGAAGATAAAGCAAGGCGCAATACTACTGTCTTGTTTAAGGAAGATTGGCACAAGGGAGTGATTGGCATTGTGGCTAGCCGCTGCATAGAAAAGTATTACCGCCCCACGATTATTTTGACAGAGTCCAACAACAAGGCTACGGGAAGTGCTCGTTCGGTGGTTGACTTTGATATTTACGAAGCCATCGCCGAATGTGCAGACTTATTGGACCAGTTTGGCGGACATAAATACGCCGCAGGGCTTACCCTGGATGTGAAAAATGTGCCTGCCTTTAAGGAAAAGTTTGAGGAGGTTGTTAGTGCTCGAATCGAGGAAGTGCACCTCAAGCCAGTCATTGAAGTCGACGATATCTTGCTTTTGGATCAGATCAACTACAAGTTTTACAACATTCTCAAGCAAATGGCCCCTTTCGGTCCGGGTAATACCGAGCCTATTTTTCGTATTCAAAATGTATATGCAGAAGAGGTCACTGTGCTCAAAGACAAGCACTTGCGCTTTAAAATTATGCAAGATGGGCAAGTGACCACGCCGGTATGCCTGGGCTTTGGCATGGCCGACCGAACCAAAGATCCTGACCTCACTACCATCAATATGCTTCGCGGAAAAATGCGTTTCGATATTGTGGCGGAGATGCGGGAAAATTTCTTCCGAGACAAAAGTAGTTTGCAACTCTACGTGAAAGACATCAAATTTGACTGATATGATTCTTCGAGCTGAGCACCTTCTAAAAATATACAAAGGCCGATCCGTGGTCAATGACATTTCGGTACAGGTATCCCAAGGCGAAATTGTGGGCTTGTTGGGCCCTAATGGGGCTGGGAAAACCACCTCTTTTTACATGATTGTAGGCCTGATCCAACCCAATTCGGGAAAGATTTTTTTGGAAGACCAAGACATCACAGGACTCCCCATGTACAAGCGGGCCAAGTTGGGAATTGGCTACCTAGCCCAGGAGGCTTCGGTATTTCGAAAGCTTTCTGTGGAGGAAAATATCTTGGCCGTGCTGGAGATGACTACACTGACCAAGGCCCAGCAAAAGGAAAAAATGGAGAGCTTGCTCGAAGAATTTAGTTTGACCCACGTACGGAAAAACCTCGGCATGGTGCTTTCTGGCGGTGAGCGTCGACGTACTGAAATTGCCAGAGCGTTGGCTGTGGATCCTAAATTTGTGCTTTTGGACGAGCCTTTTGCGGGTGTTGATCCTATAGCGGTAGAGGAAATCCAAACGATAGTAGCGAAGCTAAAGACAAAAAATATTGGGATTCTCATCACCGACCACAACGTGAACGAAACACTTTCTATCACCGACCGAGCCTACTTGATGTTTGAAGGACGCTTACTGAAAGCAGGAACTGCTGAGGAGCTAGCAGCTGATGAGCAGGTGCGCAAGGTGTATTTGGGAAGCCAGTTTGAACTCAAGCGCAAAACTTTTTCCTAAATGGAAGTGCTCAACAGCTTCATGACCTGGATCTTCAAAAGCCGATTGGGTCAGATTGATAAGTTTAAGCAGGACCCGCACTCGGTGCAGGAATCTACACTTTTTGACCTAGTGGAAGCTGCAAAGCACACAGAATTTGGCAAGACCTATCATTTTGGAAAAATTAAATCCTACGCCGACTTTGCCGCACGAGTACCCCTTTTCGATTACGAATCTTTCTCTCCCTTTTTGGAGAAAAATATCAAAGGGAGGCAGCAGGTGTTTTGGTCTTCCAACATTCAATGGTTTGCCAAATCTTCGGGCACCACAGCTGGCCGAAGCAAATACATTCCTGTCTCCGAAGAAAGCTTGGAGGAATGCCATTACAAAGGGGGCAAAGACATGGTGTCTCTTTACGTCAATAATAACCCCGACACCAAGTTGTTTACTGGCAAAAGCCTGTCCGTAGGAGGGGCTCTTGAAAAGGAACCACTTCATCCCAAGGGCATTGCCCGTGCGGGAGATGTGTCAGCAGTGATCATGCATAACTTACCGATATGGGTTCAGTTTGTGCGTACCCCTTCCCTGGAGACGGCCTTGATGTCGGATTGGGAGGCGAAGATTGAGCGTATGGCTCGGGAGACCATGGACGAAAATGTGACCTCCATCGCAGGCGTCCCTACCTGGACGATTGTGTTGCTCCAACGGATTTTAGAACTTAAAAAAGCATCCAATATCCTAGAGGTTTGGCCCAACCTGGAAGTGTTTTTCCATGGGGCGGTTGCATTTGGACCATATCGCAATTTATTCAAGCAGCTGATTCCATCCGATACGATGCGGTACATGGAAACCTACAATGCCTCCGAGGGATTTTTTGGTATGCAGGACCAGCCGGATTCGGATGAACTCTTGTTGCTCTTGGATTATGGTATTTTTTATGAGTTTATTCCGATGGAGGAACTGAGAAAGGAAAATCCGACCGTAGTCCCCTTGGAAGGTGTGGAACTAGGAAAAAATTATGCCCTAGTAATCTCTACCAATGGAGGATTGTGGCGCTACTTGATTGGCGACACCATCAAATTTACCTCGCTACGACCCTACCGTTTCCGTATCTCAGGAAGAACCAAGCACTTTATCAATGCTTTTGGTGAGGAAGTGATTGTGGAAAATGCGGAGGCGGCAATAACCCATGCCTGTACGCAAACAGGGGCTACCATTGCCAATTTTACCGCTGCTCCCATTTATTTTGAAGATAGTCAATCCAAAGGAGCCCATGAATGGGTGGTAGAATTTAAAAATCCACCTGCTGACTTGGAGGACTTTGCACAGAAGTTGGACGATCACCTACGCGAGGTCAATTCCGACTACGATGCCAAGCGGCATAAGGACCTAGCCCTCCAACGCCTACAGCTCCATGCCGCTCCTGCAGGGCTTTTTGAAGCCTGGCTGGCCAAAAAGGGCAAGCTCGGAGGTCAGCACAAGGTACCTCGACTTTCGAATTCCCGAGATTTTATGGAAGAAATCCTGGGGATGATGGCAATAAAGTAATCCATCTATTTTTTGTTTCCACCCAAAAAAATTAAAACTACTGTAATGGGTTTGGTGTTATTCATAGGTTTTTAGGTTCATAAAAAACTTGTTCCTGCCAATTACCTATTCAAAAAAGGGCAACCCAATTTGACAAACCTTACCTAAATCCCTACCCAAGCATTACTTTCTCCCATGCGTACTTCTTCCTTGTTTGAACAAGCCCAAGAATTTCTTCAGCAATACTATTCCGAATCCAACCTTTCGGGAGTAGAAAAAAGGCTAGATCAAGTGCAGGTTGAAATTTTGCAGACCGGTACCTATCACTTGACGGAAAAGGAGCTGAGCTTTGGGGCGAAGCTAGCCTGGCGGAATAGCAACCGCTGCATGGGGAGACTTTTTTGGAAAACCCTAAAAGTTAGAGATCGGAGAAGTCTAAGTAGCGCTGAAGAGGTATTTGCCGATGTCCTAGCCCACCTCAATGCGGCCACCCAAGGAGGAAAAATTCGGTCTACGCTATCCGTCTACGCCACTGCTGATGAGGGGGGTTCAGGATTTCGTATTTTTAACAAGCAGCTAATCCGATTTGCAGGGTATTCCCTTCCTAATGGAGAGATTCTAGGGGATCCTGATTCGGTTTCTTTTACCCGATACTGTACTTCTTTGGGTTGGGAGGGAAAGAAAACGGCTTTTGATCTTTTGCCACTAGTCATTCAACGGGAGGGAGAGCCGGCCCAATGGTATGCTATTCCTGAAGAGCAGGTGCTTTGCGTGAATTTAGTTCATCCAGAATACTCCTGGTTTCAAGAACTAAATCTCCAATGGTATGCCGTACCGGTGATCTCCGATATGCGGTTGGAAATTGGGGGGATTTCCTTTCCCTGTGCCCCATTCAATGGCTGGTACATGCTCACTGAGATCGCCGCCAGAAATCTTGGAGATGAGCAGCGGTACAATTTGCTCCCGATCATTGCCAAAAAAATGAAGTTAGACACGCGCCAATTGAAAACACTATGGAAAGATAAAGCGATGCTAGTCCTTCAGGAGGCAGTGCTTCATTCCTTTCAATCCCAAGGCGTGACTTTGGTGGATCACCATACCGCCTCCGAGCAGTTTTTAGAATTTTGTAAGCAAGAAGAGGCAAAGGGCAGATCGGTACAAGCAGACTGGGTCTGGATTGTGCCCCCAGCCGCTGGCTCGACACTTGGAGTATTTCATCAAGATTGGGACAATCAAATTCTGTCTCCGAATTTTTATTACCAACCTGCTGCTTGGAAGGAAGATGAAGCTCCAAAAACCCCAAGTTTTGCTGCTGGCAAGTGCCCTTTTTCGGGCAACTAAGCTTAGGGTAAAGTCTTCTGCCTGACCTTTTCCTTTCGGTAAAAAAAACGTACTTTCACCGATTCCTAATTTTCGCAAAATCATGACCAAATCCCCTGCGGTACAGGAAGAATTCCTAGAAATATTTGGAGCTAGAGAGCACAACCTCAAAAACATCGACCTGAAGATTCCCCGCAACAAGGTGGTGGTAGTCACTGGGTTGAGTGGCAGTGGTAAAAGTTCCTTGGCATTTGATACCATCTATGCAGAAGGGCAGCGCAGGTATATGGAGAGTTTTTCGGCCTATGCCCGCTCCTTTTTGGGGGGGATGGAGCGCCCCGATGTGGACAAAATCAATGGACTTTCTCCTGTCATCGCGATTGAGCAAAAGACTACCTCCAAAAACCCACGATCTACGGTAGGTACGGTCACCGAAATTTATGATTTTATGCGTCTCCTCTATGCCCGAGCAGCAGACGCCTTTTCCTATCACAGTGGTAAGCCGATGATCCGACAGACGGAGGATCAAATTTTAGAACAGCTTTTCACCAAGTTTGCTGGAAAAAAACTCTACCTCCTGGCCCCCGTGGTCAAAGGCCGTAAGGGGCATTACCGAGAGCTTTTTGAACAGGTGCGCAAGTTGGGATTCTCCAAAGTGCGGGTGGATGGAGTGGTACTGGAAGTGGCTCCCAAAATGCAATTGGATCGCTACAAAATCCACGACATTGAGATCGTCATCGACCGCATCGTAGCGGAGGAGAGCGACCGATTCCGAATCACCCAATCCCTAAAGTCGGCCTTGCAGCATGGCAAAGGGGTGCTAATGGTTCGGGAGGAAAATGGGGAGATTCACTATTTTTCCAAGTACCTCATGGACCCTGAAACGGGCCTTTCCTACGAGGAGCCGGCACCCAATAGCTTTTCGTTCAACTCTCCCTATGGCGCTTGTCCTAGTTGCAACGGCCTTGGGATTATGGAAGAAATCACCCGAGAAAGTATATTTCCTGATCCCAGCTTGAGCATCACCCGAGGAGGAATTGCCCCGCTTGGGGAGTACCGGGACATCTGGATCTTCAAAAAAATTGAAGCCCTACTCAAGCATTACAAATGCAGCTTGAGTACCCCCATCAAGGACCTACCAGAAGCAGTGATTGAAGTGCTTTTGTATGGCGACAAGATAGAGGTGGCCGTGGATTCTGTAAAGTATCCGGGTACCCAGTGGAATACCACCTTTGAGGGGATCATCAATTTTCTCCAGAAATACCAGGAGGGAAGTTCCGACAAAATCCAGGAGTGGGTAGCGGAGTTTACGATTTCCAAAACTTGCCCAGAATGCCAGGGCTATCGTCTCAAAAAGGAGGCGCTCCATTTTAAGTTGGACGGCACCCACATTGGTGAGCTGGCGATGCTAGATATTCAAGGGCTAGCGAGCTGGTTTGAAGGACTAGAATCCCGCCTTACTGAGAAGCAGCAGCGTATCGGTGCTGAGGTACTCAAGGAAATCAGAAAGCGCATCGGTTTTCTGCTCGACATCGGCTTGGATTATCTTTCCTTAAATAGACCCCTGCGCACGCTCTCAGGGGGAGAAGCACAGCGTATTCGTTTGGCTACGCAGATCGGCACGCAGCTGGTTGGGGTGCTCTATATTTTGGATGAACCCAGCATTGGGCTTCACCAGCGAGACAATGTGAAATTGATTCAGGCGCTGAAGCGCCTTCGGGACTTGGGCAACTCCGTACTCGTGGTCGAGCACGACAAGGACATGATGCTCGAGTCGGACTACATTGTGGACATGGGGCCTGGAGCAGGAAGACATGGAGGTCATGTGGTAGCCGCGGGTCCTCCTGCCGAATTGCTGCAATCTGACTCGGTTACGGCAAGATACCTCCAAGGAAAATTGGGATTGGATATACCAAGTTCCCGAAGAGCAGGGACTGGAGAGCAGTTGGTCTTGAAGGGTGCCCATGGCAATAACCTGAAAAATGTAACGGTATCCTTTCCTCTGGGCACCTTAATCGTAGTGACAGGGGTGTCGGGAAGTGGAAAAAGTACACTGATCCACGAAACCTTGTTCCCCCTGCTGAATCGAGAATTTTACAATTCCAAAAAGGAACCTATGCCCTTTGATCGCATTGACGGGCTGAAGCAGTTGGACAAGGTGATTGAAGTGGATCAAAGCCCCATTGGCCGAACCCCTAGGTCTAATCCTGCGACGTATACGGGGATGTTTGCAGATATTCGTACCCTATTTACCGAGCTTCCTGAATCAAAGATAAGGGGCTACAAACCGGGAAGATTCTCCTTCAATGTGAAAGGGGGTCGCTGCGAAGATTGCGAAGGTGCAGGCATGAAGTTGGTGGAGATGGATTTCCTTCCTGACGTGCATATCCCTTGCGAGACTTGCAAGGGGAAGCGTTACAATCGAGAAACCCTTGAGGTGCGATTTAAAGGAAAGTCGATCTCCGATGTCTTAGATATGACGGTCGAGCAGGCGGTAGAATTCTTTGAATTCCAACCTAAGATCCTTCGAAAAGTCATTACCCTAAGTGAGGTGGGCTTGGGTTACATTACCCTTGGACAGCATGCCACCACACTTTCCGGAGGGGAGGCCCAGCGGGTGAAGTTGGCTACCGAATTGTCCAAAAAGGATACAGGCAAAACTTTCTACATCTTGGATGAGCCGACCACCGGCTTGCACTTTCAGGACATTGACTTGTTGATGAATGTACTCCAGAAATTGGTAGATAAAGGCAATACCGTCTTGGTGATTGAGCACAACTTGGATGTAATCAAGGTGGCTGATTACTTGATCGACATGGGGCCAGAAGGAGGAAATAAAGGTGGTACAGTGGTGGTGCAAGGAAGCCCCGAACAGGTAGCTGCACATCCGCAAAGTCATACCGGTAGATTCTTGAAGCAAGAATTACATCGCTGAAAATAGGCTTAAAATCAAGCCAATCACCCTCTTATCAAATTAGGAGGTTAACCTAGACTTCCTTCATTAACTTTCACACATGAACAGAAGCGCACTCTATTGGCTATTGCAGGTCCTGGGCTGGGGAAGCTTTGCTTTTGTCAATGTGTTTTTTGCTTCTTTATCTGAGGGGATTACTCCCCTTCAAGCTTGGGCCTTTGTGGCCCTTTCTGCCTATTATTTGGCTTCCACGCATGCATTCAGGTTACTTGTCAAAGCATTCGGCTGGTTTAAGCTGGGGGTATTTCGCTTGCTGGCACAGGTTATCTTAGCAGTTGTCCTCTTGGCAATAAGCAATGTCCTTGCGCAGGTATTGATTAATTTGGCTTTTGGCACGCTCAATCCAGGAGCTGATTTCCGCGCCCTAGTGATTTCTGTCAATCTCTTTGTGAGCACGCTTTATTATGGATTTTGGGTCTTGCTGTACTTTGTGTTTCACTTTTTGGACAACTACAACACCACACTTCGGTATGAAGCAAAAATCAACGAGATCCGGCTCAACCATTTGAAAAGCCAACTCAATCCACACTTTATTTTCAATGCCTTGAATTCTGTTCGTGCCCTAGTCGATGAGGATCCAGTCAAGGCAAAATCTGCAATCACCCAAATATCCAACATGCTACGATTCTCGTTGATGCTGGACAAAAAGCAGGTGATTGACTTGGCCGATGAGTTGGCTACTGTAAAGGATTATTTGGCGTTGGAATCCATCCGATTTGAGGAACGCTTGCAGGTGGAATACCAAATTGAGGAAGCGGCCTATTCCTACAAGATCCCACCGATGATGCTGCAGACCATCGTGGAAAACGCCATCAAGCACGGAATCTCCAACTTGGTGAAAGGTGGACTGATTGAAATTAAATGCCGAGAAGGATTAGCCGATGAATTGTATATCCAAGTCAAAAATAGTGGGCATTACGAAGCCCATTCTGCTCGGAGGCGTAAAGATGAGGAAGGTCATGGGATTGACAATACCCAACAACGTCTGACCCTTCTATACGGCGATAAGGCAAGCTTCCGAATCTTCAATTCAGGAAACCAATTTGTGATTACTGAAATTAAAATTCCGAAACAAAGACTTACTTTAGACTAATTAACCGAATTGATATGAGAGCCCTGGTAATTGATGACGAACGCCTAGCCCGCAAGGAGCTAATCAATCTATTGAATCAGCTAGAAACAGTGGAGGTGGTAGGTGAGGCCGTGAATGTGGAAGACGCCAAAGAAAAGATTGATCAGCTTCAGCCGGATGTTATATTTCTAGACATTCAGATGCCGGAGAAAACAGGATTTGACCTCTTGGAAGAACTGGACAATTTACCCCATGTCATCTTCACTACTGCCTACGACGAGTATGCGCTGAAGGCATTTCAAGTCAATGCACTCGACTATCTCCTCAAACCTATTGAGCCAAAGCGATTGGAAGATGCTGTCTTGAAGCTTCAGGGAAAAATGGAAGGTATTGCCAAACGAGAAGAGCAGGAAGGACAGGGGAATCAAAAGAAATTGACCCTAGAGGACCAGGTGTTTGTCAAAGATGGAGACCGCTGCTGGTTTGTGCGACTATCCAATGTGCGCCTTTTTGAGTCAGATGGCAATTACATCAAAGTCTATTTTGACAACTTCAAGCCGATGATCCATAAATCTTTGAATGCCTTGGATGAGCGATTGGATGAGAAATCATTCTTTAGAGCCAGCCGCAAGCACATCATCAACCTGGGCTGGGTGGAGGCCATCGAGCCTTGGTTTAATGGGGGCCTCGTGGTCACGCTTAAGGGAGGAGATCGCATCGAAGTTAGCCGACGACAAGCAGCACGCTTCAAAGAAATGATGAGTTTGTAAGAAGGCCGAGTTCAGTTCCTAGACAGCATTTTCTCAGCATTAACTTTAACCTAATCTCAAAAAAGGAAACATGCCTTTTAACAAAATTACCATCGAAGCGGAGGTATTGGCAGACCGAAATCAAGCCTGGAGCCATTACACAGAGCCCCACCACATTACCCAATGGAATTTTGCTTCCGAAGATTGGTGCTGCCCGACAGCCAGCAATGAGCTGGTTGTTGGCGGGAAGTTTTCTTGGCGGATGGAAGCGAAGGATGGAAGTTTTGGTTTTGACTTTGAAGGAGTATTTACTGAGATCGTCCCACTCCAAAAACTCAAGTATGTGTTCATGGATCAACGAGAAGCTGAAATCTCATTTAGTGACCTGCCGGAAGGAACCTTGGTCCAAATTGTCTTTGATGCTGAAAACGAGAATAGCTTAGAACTTCAGCAATCTGGTTGGCAAGCCATTTTGAATAATTTCAAATCCCATACGGAGAAAAGTTAAGTACCTTTCTTCAAGGAGCTACCACTACTATCGCCCTTTTTAAAGCAGGTCGTTTGCTAGATTGGCCAGTTCGGAGCGCTCCCCTTTTTCCAATTTCACGTGTGCATAGAGTGGATGATCCTTGACCCTATCGATGAGGTAGGATAGCCCATTGGATTGTGCATCGAGGTAAGGGGTGTCAATTTGAAACACATCTCCCGTAAAGATGATTTTGGTATTTTCTCCAGCCCTAGAAATGATGGTTTTGATTTCGTGGGGAGTGAGGTTTTGGGCCTCATCTACGATAAAGAAAATATTGGACAACGACCTGCCCCGGATGTAGGCGAGCGGCTGAATGACTAATTTTTCCTGGTTGACTAGCTCGGTGATTTTTTGGAATTCCTTATCCGTTTCCTTGTATTGATTTTGGATAAACTTCAAGTTGTCCCAAAGTGGCTCCATATAGGGATTGAGCTTGGACTTGATGTCGCCAGGAAGGTAACCGATGTCCTTGTTGGACAGAGGTACGATGGGTCGAGCAAGAAAAATTTGTTTGTATTCACGCCGCTGCTCTAGTGCTCCCGCGAGTGCAAGAAGGGTCTTTCCTGTTCCGGCTACCCCTTGTATAGAGACCAATTTGATGCGAGGATTGAGGATGGCATGTAGTGCAAAGGTCTGCTCCGCATTGCGGGGCTTGACATTGTAGGCAAGCTGTTTGTCTACCCGTGTCAACACATTTTCATCGGAATTGTAATAGGCGAGGACCGAATGCTTTTGACTCTTTAAGATGTAGAAGGCATTCGCTTTTCGTTTCCGATTGCCAAGAATCACCTTGGCCTCAATGGATCCACGTTCGTACAGCGTATTGATTGCTTGGGGGTCCAAGTCTTCCAAGAGGTACTTTCCCGTATTCTCTAGCTCGACGATATTTTTGATTTTTCCCGTCTCGTAATCCTCTGCGAGGATATCTAGGGATTTTGCCTTGAGGCGAAGGTTGATGTCCTTGGAAACTAGGATGACTTTTCGATCTTTTTCATGCTGCTTGAGGTAGAGGGCAGCATTCAGAATTTTGTGATCGTTTTTTTCCTCCCCAAAAATCACGTTGGCATTCAGGTTGTTGTCGGGGTTCATCAAGACCTTGAAGTTCCCTTTAGTTTTTCCATTCAGAGGAGTCCACTCGTGGATCATGTGATCTCGAGACAGGTTATCCAGCAATCGGATAAATTCCCGGGCCTCAAAATTTTTAGTGTCATTGCCTTTTTTGAATTGGTCCAACTCCTCAAGGACCGTGATCGGGATGACCACGTCGTGCTCGGCAAAATTCATGATGGAGTTATGGGTGTACAGGATCACAGAGGTATCTAGTACAAAGATTTTCCGGTCTTTATCGGATTTGGCTTTAGGCATCAGCAGGAAAAGGAATGGAATGAACGTTTCTAAAATTTAGAAAAATATCTCCATCTCCTCGCCAATTTCTATAATAAATTATGGTTAAGAAATTCAAAAGAAGGAGTACGGTACTGACAATCAACGAACTAAAAATAACGCGAAGCAAAAAAGCAAATTGCAAAGGCTACTCTCCCCGTATCGAACAAGTAAATGCTAGTAATTAAGGTTTCACTCCTTAGTCTAGTAATGCGCGGATATCGTCATTGTCCAAGCTCTTCATGAAGCTTTCCTCGTTGCTGATCAGCTCCCCTGCGAGCGCAAGTTTACGATCTTGAAGTGCCATGATTTTTTCTTCTACCGAACCGCGACTGATAAACTTGTAGATGATTACCTTATTCTCCTGACCAATGCGGTGCGCCCGGTCGATTGCCTGTGCTTCCACCGCAGGATTCCACCAAGGGTCGAGGAGAAATACATATTCTGCCTTGGTCAAGTTCAATCCTACTCCCCCGGCCTTGAGTGAAATCAAAAATACTTTGCAGTCATCCTGGGTTTGAAATTTCTCTACCTCAGCCTGTCGGTCTCTAGTAGCCCCATCCAAATAGGCATAAGGAATTTTTTCTCGATCCAAAAACTCCCGTACGATAGAAAGGTGGCGTACAAACTGGCTAAAGACCAACACCTTGTGATTCTCGGAGATGGTTTCTTGCAACATGTAGGTGATGTCCTCCAGCTTCCCTGACTCTCCTGTATAGTCTTCTCGGACGAGTTTGGGGTGGTTGGCAATCTGCCGGAGCTGGGTAAGTCCGCGAAGGAGGGTAAACTGCTGACTTCCTCTGCCAGCACCTGCCAGTTCTCCAATGATTTTTTCTCGGTAATAGCTCTTCACCTCTTCATACACCTTTTCTTGGGCTGCAGTCATGTCCGAGTATTTCACGTTGGTGATTTTTTCGGGGAGATCTTTCGCTACTTGAGACTTTAAGCGGCGAAGGATAAATGGCTTAATCATTGCGTGCAAACGGGAGGCCTTTTCCCGGTCGTGCTGCTTTTCGATAGGCTGTAAAAATTGTTTTTTGAAGGTCAGTTGGTTGCCCAATAGCCCCGGGTTTACAAAGTTCATCTGGGACCAGAGGTCCATGGTCCCATTTTCTACTGGTGTACCAGTGAGGATGAGGCGGCGCTTGCTTTTCAGCTTATTGACAGCAGTAGCGATATTCGAACTCGGGTTTTTGATCGCCTGAGATTCATCCAAGATTATGTAGTTGAAGTAAAACTCACTGAGTTGATCGATGTCCATACGGACGATGCCGTAGGAGGTCAAGACCACATCGTATCCTCGAAACTTCCAAGGATCTTTATTTCGCTGCGTGCCTGAATACACTAAAATTTTGAGGTCAGGGGCAAACTTTTTGGCTTCCAGCTCCCAGTTGTATATCAGGGAGGTAGGCATGACTAGCAGGGAAGCAAAGCCTGGATTTTCCTCCATTTCATAAGCCAAAAGCGCAAGGGTTTGGACTGTTTTTCCAAGACCCATGTCGTCGGCGAGGCATCCGCCAAACTGGTATTCATTCAAAAAGCGAAGCCAGTTGTAACCTGCATTCTGATAAGGGCGAAGGGAACCTTTGAAGGTAGTGGGCAGCGCATACTCATCAATTGCATCAAAATTACGCAGGCGCTCCAACTTCAAGCTTAGGTTGAGGCGAATCAACTCCCCATTTTGCAATTCTCTGGCAAAGGCAAGGTGGTGTTTTCTCAGCACAAGCTCTTCGGCACTCCGCTCCTCGATGAAGTTGAATAGCTCGGAATAGTTGATGAACCAGGAGGCAGGGATAACGGCAATTTCCCCGTTGGGGAGTTCAAACTCGTGCTTGCCTTGGATCAGAAGTTTGCGAAGTTTGGCAAAGGGTACTAGGTAGATCCCGAATTTGATAAGCGCCTTGACATCAAACCAGTCAATATTTTCATTGACTTCAATCGTAATCTGCGCTCTACCGATGTGGTAGATTTTTCCATTAAGCCCTCCTTTTTGGACGACTTTGATCTTATTTTCTCTTAAGTAATCCTCATTGTTTCCTAACCCCTCACAAGCCTCAGTTTTGGGTAGGGCCGTTTTTCCATGAATAAATTCCAACCCTTTTTTTTTCAGGATCGTCAGGTAGCGCTCCTCTAATTTAGTGGTGCGGACGGTTTTGAAAAAGGTGAAATTGCCGTCCTTTTCCTCATAGCGACAGGAGTTGCCACTTCCTTCTCCTGCATGGAGTAGGGTGCTAAAATCAAATTCTCCGTACTTAAATCGAGGCTCTAGAACAATAATTTCCTCTGAAGGGATGGAGATTACTTCTTCCCCAAAAAGGGTTTCCGTAGGAGCCCCCGCGGGCAAGCCACTCACCGCCAATAGCGCCTCTGGTGTTCCTTGTTCGGTGTGAATATCAAACCCCTTGGCCACTACCTCAAATTGAGTAATCAGGGAAGTAACAAATTTGCGGTAATACTCGGGTTCAAACTTCCGCTCCACCAGAATGGCATTTTTATTCAGGAAGGGCTGTAATTTTTTGCCATCAATCCCTTTTTCAAAGTGAAAAAGTTGCTGGTTGACCACCAGCCAAGCCGGTTCTTTGCAAACCAAATAGCCGCCCTTGTGCTGCCAGTTTAGTTTTTGTCCTTGAAACTTGATTATGGGGTAATACTGGGTATTGAATTCTCCTTTGTCGAAGTGAAACTGTACCGTTGCGGGTTCTGCTTGAACACTAATCTCTTTGCCAGTAGGGGTACCATCTGAAGCGGTTTCAAACAAGCGTTTTCCAATCAATAACGGCAAAATTTGAGCCCGTTTTTTCTCCAGATTGTCAAATAGCAATTCTTGTGTTTTGGGTTCAGCAGTTTTTGGATCAAATATTTTGCGGAGAAATTCTTTAGGTTTTAGGTTCCCTTTTTTCATGAGGGGCTTGACTACCAAATCTTGTTGCATGCTGTCCATCAATCGGATCAATGCATAATCCTTTTCATCTAGTCCTGAATCAAATTCCTTGGCATTGGCCGAACTTATATTTTGATAGGCATAGGTAAGCCGTCCTTTATCATCTAATGGAACTACAAAAGATTCAAAAAGTAAGCCTAAGTATTCGTGGCTGTAAATTGAATATACCAGCTGAAAAGGCTGATCTGGATCAACAATCATGGCAATTAAAAAAACTAGTATATATAGTATTCACTTTTATATTCTTCTTTTCCAATCAGGTGGAGCTTCTTTATAGCGACACGAAAAGGAAATTTACAGAAAAAAACAGTACAATTTGCCATTTCCCGCGATTTTTTTGGAGAAAAAAAAGAGAAGTCTACAATGGACGTCCATTGTAGACTTCTCTTTTTAATTTTTAAAATAAGGGATTGATTTATTGTTCTTCTTCCGGCTCTTGTGGAGGGGCTGCTTTTTCAGATTTTGTTTCTGGGAAAAACCGATTTTGAAAAATCAAGATGATTGCCACTCCAATAAAAATAGAGGCATCTGCTACATTGAAAATCGGCCAAAGCGCAGTGTATCCGCCACCCCAAAGTGGTACCCATTCAGGGATGTACCCTTCCCAGATGTCAAAATAAAACATGTCTACCACCTGCCCATGAAACCAAGGCGTAGGGGCATTGTAGGGGGCATTGTCAAGCCATACGCCATAAAACACCGAATCCACCAGGTTACCGATGGCTCCACCTAGGATCAAAGAAATGCAAAAGGTATAGCCAACATGCGTTTTTTGCTTGATCAGGTAGTAGAGGTAATAGCCTATACCCACCATGGCCACCAAACGGAAGGAGGTAAGGATCATTTTTCCATATTCGGAACCTAGCTCCATACCAAAAGCCATTCCTGGATTCGTAGTGTAGTGTAGCTTAAACCAGTCCCCAAAAATTTGGATTTGCCCTGGGCTGCCAAAGTCCATTTGGAAGTGTACCCACATTTTGCTGGCTTGATCTAGGGCGATCACCAGAAGTGCAATTCCGAAATACTTGAAGTAGTTGTTCATGTATGAAAAGTTAAGCCTTAATCAGGCGTACCGCCAATTCAAATTCATCCATATCCAAAACGGTGGATTCCCCTTCCAATTTGCCTACGGATAGGGAGATGGCCTGCGTTTCTTCTTGGATATATCCTCCAAACAAAGCGATCGAAGCATTGACTAAAGGATTACTATCGGATACGAGGAGTGTAATTTTATCCTGCACCTCTAGACCCAGGTCTTTGCGTAGGTTTTGAATACGGTTGACCAAATCTCTAGCTACCCCTTCCTGCTTCAATTCTTCTGTTAGGGTGACATCCAAAGCCACAGTCACTCCTTGATCCGAAGCCACAGACCAGCCTGGGATATCTTGGGAGCTAATCAATACTTCTTCAAGTAGCAGGTCAATTTCTTCTCCTTCTACCGAAAGTAGGTAATGTCCCTCACGTTCGATTTGGTTGATTTCTGTGGCGCTCCATCCTTGTAAGGCAGCCACCACAAAGCGCATTTTTGGTCCCAATTTTTTGCCTAGTACGGGTAAGTTGGGCTTGATCTGCTTCACCAAGATTCCAGATGCATCATCGAGGTACTCGATCTCTTTGATATTGACTTCGGTTTGGATCAGCTCCGCCACATGGGCTACCTGGGACTTGAATTTTTCAGAGAGTACAGGTACCAGGATGCGCTGCAAAGGCTGGCGAACCTTGATTTTTTCCTTTTTTCTCAAGGAGTGAACCAAGGAAGATATCGTTTGTGCCAGGTCCATGCTTGTTTCCAAGTCAGGATTGATTAGCGACTGATTGGCTGTATTCCAATCGGTCAAATGCACGGAAGCCTTTCCTGTTTCACCGGCCTCGGTCAAGTTTTTGTACAACCAGTCCGCATAAAAAGGTGCAAAGGAAGACATCAGTTGGCTGAGTGTAAAAAGGCACTCGTACAGGGTTTCGTAAGCGGCCTGCTTGTCGGCCTGCATGTCTCCTCTCCAGAATCGTTTCCGAGCAAGTCGAACGTACCAGTTGGACAGCTGGTCTACTGTGAAATTTTGAATGGCGCGAGTTGCCTTGGTGGCATCGTAGCCATCCATGGCTGCTTCCACTTCCAGAATGAGCGATTGCAACTTGGATAAGATCCATTGGTCAAGCTCAGCCCGCTCTTGTACTGGAATGGCCTTTTCTGCGCGGTAGATGAAAGCATCTAGGTTGGCATACAAGGCAAAGAAGTTGTAGGTATTCTGAAGCGTACCAAAGAAGCGTCGCTGCACCTCGGTAACTCCGTCTAAGTTGAATTTAAGGTTGTCCCAAGGGTTGGCATTGCTGAGCAAGTACCAGCGCAAGGCATCGGGGCCGTACTCCTTCAAGGTTTTGAAGGGGTCGATGGCATTGCCTAGACGCTTGGACATCTTGTTCCCATTTTTGTCCAGCACCAATCCATTGGCGATGACATTTTTGAAGGAGACGCTATCAAATAGCATCACTGACAAGGCGTGAAGCGTAAAAAACCAGCCTCGAGTCTGATCCACCCCTTCCGCGATGTAATCTGCAGGGAAGTTGGCTTCAAAGATGTCCTTGTTTTCAAATGGATAGTGCCATTGGGCATAAGGCATGGCTCCTGAGTCAAACCAAACGTCGATGAGGTCGGTTTCTCTGACCATTTTTTGACCTGTCTTGGAGATCAAAATCACTTCATCCACATAAGGGCGGTGTAGGTCGAGTTCCTTGCCCGCATAAGGTGAGGCAGTCATGAAGCCTGCTGCTACGGACTTGTCGATTTCTGCTTGCAGCTCTGCGATGGAACCGATGCATTTCTCTTCTGTGCCATCGGCAGTTCTCCAGATGGGTAGCGGGGTGCCCCAGAAACGGGAGCGGCTCAAGTTCCAGTCCACCAAATTTTCCAACCAGTTTCCAAATCTTCCAGTGCCTGTAGCCTCTGGTTTCCATTGGATGGTTTTGTTGAGTTCCACCATGCGGTCCTTGTAGGCGGTGGTTTTGATAAACCAGCTTTCCAGCGGGTAGTACAAAATCGGCTTGTCCGTTCTCCAGCAATGTGGATAACTGTGTTCGTATTTTTCGACCTTGAAGGCCTTGTTTTCATTTTTGAGGAGGATAGACAAGATCACATCTGTGTTCTTGTAATCCGGAGCCGCCTCGTCATCCTGCGTGTAGTTTTTGACGTAGAAATCATTCGGCCCAAAGCTCTTGTGGGCGCTGATTCCATGTTCCTGCATTTTGGCTACCAGGTATTCGCCGACGATGGGGAGGAATTTACCTTGACGGTCTACCACAGGTACCTCGTTGCCGAGTTCGTCTTGAACAAAGATGCCAGGCACCTTTTGCTGAACCAAGGTTCTAAAGTCATCCGCACCAAATGCCTTGGCCAAGTGCACAATGCCCGTACCATCTTCGGTAGTTACGTAATCTCCAGCCACTACTGTAAAAGCAGGATGGGGAAGGGATAAACCTGGGATTGGGAGCAGCTGCTCAAATTCCCATCCGATCATGGTCTTTCCTTTAAACTCTTCCACAACTTGGTAAGGAATCAGTTTATCTCCAGGACGGTAGTCTTCCAGCGGGATTTCGGCGGCTTTCGGAGAAAAGTAGGACGACACCCTTGCTTTCGCCAAAATCACATCTACAGCCAGGTGGGTGTAGGGATTGAAGGTGCGCACCTTCACATAGTCTAGGTTTTCACCGATGGCAAGGGCGGAGTTGGAAGGCAAGGTCCAAGGGGTAGTAGTCCAGGCTAGGATGTAGGTATTGGTCTGCCCTTTGAGTTTAAACTGCCCTGTGATGGAGGTATCTTTCACCTCACGGTAGCAGCCTGGCTGATTGAGTTCGTGCGAACTGAGCCCTGTACCTGCTGCAGGGGAGTAGGGTTGTATGGTGTACCCTTTGTAAAGCAGGCCTTTTTCGTAAAGCTGCTTGAGGAGGTACCAGAGGGATTCGATGTAGTTGGAATCAAAGGTGATGTACGGATCTTCCAAGTCCACCCAATAGCCGATCTTCTCGGTGAGCTCGTCCCACTCATTCTTGAAGCGCATCACCGTTTCCCGGCACTTTTTATTGTACTCTGCTACGGTGATTTTCTTTCCAATATCTTCCTTGGTGATGCCTAGTTCTTTTTCTACTTGAAGTTCCACCGGGAGGCCATGTGTATCCCATCCTCCTTTGCGTTTGACTTGAAATCCACGCAGGGTTTTGTATCGGCAGAAGATATCCTTGAGGGTACGGGCCATGACGTGGTGGATACCGGGAGTTCCATTGGCAGAAGGAGGGCCTTCAAAAAAAGTAAAGGTCTTGGCCCCTTCTCGGTTGGAGATGGATTTTTCGAAAATCTGATTTTCTTTCCAATACTGAAGGACCGACTCACCGATGTGGGGGTAGTCAACCTGCTTAAATTCCTGGTACGTTTTCACTGCGTCTATTCTGGTGTACTTGAAGAAATGGATGTATTGAACTTCTCCCGACGAATATAAGTTGGGTCTTCCATAGCACGCATGGCTAGGCATCTTGCTCAAAACAAGCCACAAAGATAGAAGAAATGGCCGTTTCTAGAAAGAAAATGACCGGAGGATTCTAGTGGTAAAGTCTGCTAGGCACCCTGTTCAAATTGGATATCTAATTGGCTTTGGATTGATTCATGGCGAGAGTTTGGAGGCAACTCAAATTTTATTCCTCTAATTCATTGGAAATATTCCTCAATTGGCCTCATTTTTGAGTTGATCCCGTAACGGAAAGGACATTTATTCTGAACCTCTTTTTTCACCCCAAAAAAACCACTGCGATGACCGAACAACAACTACTTGCCTTGGAAGAAGCCATTTCGGCTTTGAGAGAAAAGCTAACCGGCGACATGTTTGCCGACATGGAAATCCGTGATGAGATTCACAACTTAGAAATGCAACTCAAGGGAGTAAAGCCCCTAGACTCCCATTTTGATTGTGTAGGCTGCGGCAGCTAAGCCTTCTGCTTTGGCCAGTTATTTTATTACCTACAAGCCCTTCGGGGTGCTCACCCAGTTTAGTGGAGAAGGGCCCACCCTGGCTACTTTAGGAGAATTTCCAAAGGAAGTCTATCCAGTGGGCCGGCTGGATAAGGATAGCGAGGGATTGCTCCTACTTACAGATGACAAGAGCCTGAACCACCAGTTGCTCAATCCTCGATTTGCGCACCAGCGTACCTATTACGTCCAGGTGGAGGGAATTCCTACCCCTGAGGCCTTGGCGCAATTGCAAGCAGGAGTGACCATTCAAGTGGATGGAAAAGCGTACCGTACCAAGCCTGCGGTAGCCAAACTCTTGGAAGATGCCCCAATACTTCCCGATCGAGATCCTCCCATCCGCTACCGTGCGTCTATCCCAGATCGCTGGTTGGCCCTTACCTTGATTGAAGGTAAAAATCGCCAAGTGCGAAAGATGACCGCTGCGGTAGGCTTTCCTACCCTCAGGCTCGTTCGCTATTCCATGGAAAAAATCACCCTAGATGGGATGGGAGTCGGGGAAGTTCGAGAGCTCAGCCAGGAGGTGGTGTACCGCGCACTAGGACTGACTGGATTTGCCAAGCCAAGGGCTGGAGCAAGTACAAATCGTAGGTCTTAAAAATTCCTAAAAATCAGGCAGACACTCGGGATTGCGCTCGGGAAACTGTAAGATTGGGGATTGGTACAATTTCTCCTAATTTAGCCATCCCAAACAAGTATACTTAAAGACGAGTCACATGCATCAGGAAAAAATTGCGGAAGTCATTCAGGAAGTAAAGAAAGTAGTGGTAGGTCAAGACAAGATGATCAATCGCTTGTTGATTGGCTTGTTTACCAATGGACACATTCTATTGGAAGGCGTACCAGGACTTGCTAAAACCTTGACCGTGAATACGCTTGCCAAGGTGCTTCATTTGAATTTCAACCGTATCCAGTTTACTCCCGATTTGTTGCCTTCGGATCTGATTGGAACGATGATTTACAATCAGCAGAAATCCAACTTTGAGGTGAAGAAAGGGCCTATTTTTTCGAATGTGATTCTGGCGGATGAGGTCAACCGTTCTCCTGCCAAGGTGCAGTCAGCTCTCCTAGAGGCCATGCAAGAAAAGCAAGTGACCATTGG
>JACCEE012085550.1_pt1 | contig 36808 bp, 31 predicted proteins | sample 7449931 | NCBI WGS metagenome assembly JACCEE01 (sample SAMN15323457, study PRJNA562643) | freshwater metagenome | isolation source: river surface water | place: USA:Blue River Watershed | collected 2017-08-19 | reverse complement strand
CTTGATACTAAAAACGGTCTTAACCGCTTTGTTCCACTCGACTCGTCAACTTTTAAAATTATCCATACTTATTTACTGGCGAACGGTGCTTTTGCCCCTTGTTATGGTGCTTTTCGTTCTGCATTAAAGCGAACTGGAATAGTCACGCCGGATGGTCAATCAGCACATATTTTGCGTCATACGTTTGCAAGCCACTTTGTTATGAATGGTGGCAACCTTTTAACCTTGCAAAAGATTTTAGGGCATTCATCTTTGCAAGTCACAACGCGATATGCCCACCTTGCACCTGACTATTTGCAGGATGCCGTTAAACTTAATCCTTTGGTGAAGAAAAATGACTGATAAAGAAAAACTAATAAATTTACTTCGTGAATTTGGAATTGATGAAACTAAAAGTCTTTGGGAACGGCAATCTTTCCGTTTAGACGGTAATGAAATTTTGATTAATACAGATGGGCGATTAAGACGGGTAGAGTTTCTTTTTAATGATGATGGTTCGTTTCGTAAGCTTTCTTAAGTGGTGGTCGGAATGTGGGAAGCCAAAAATAAAAAAGGCCTAGGTAAATTACCTAAGCCTTTGAATTTATTGGTGGGTCATCCGCGATTCGAACGCGGGACCATCGCATTAAAAGTGCGGTGCTCTACCGACTGAGCTAATGACCCCAAGAGAAGCGAACATTATAAAGATAAATTTTAAATTATGCAACTATTTTTTGTAAAATTATTTAATTAGACTTAATAATACCCCCGCTGCTACCGCAGAACCAATTACCCCCGCAACATTTGGCCCCATAGCATGCATTAATAAAAAGTTATGCGGATCAGCTTCTAATCCCAGTTTATTCGATACCCGTGCCGCCATGGGTACAGCAGAAACTCCCGCTGAGCCAATTAATGGATTAATCGGTGTACTGCTATATTTGTTCATAATTTTCGCCATAATCACGCCGGAAGCGGTTCCAATCGCAAAAGCAATCGCACCTAAACCTAAAATACCTAAAGTTTCCAATTTTAAAAACGCGGCGGCACTAAGCTTTGAACCAACCGATAAACCTAAGAAAATTGTCACAATATTAATTAATTCATTTTGTGCAGTTTTACTTAATCGTTCAACAACCCCGCACGCATTCATTAGATTACCTAAACAAAACATACCTATCAAGGGTGCAGCGGAAGGTAATAATAAGGCGGTTAATGCAACCATCATTAAAGGGAAAATAATTTTTTCGGTTTTACTCACCTCGCGTAATTGTTGCATTTCAATTCTGCGTTCAGCTTCGCTAGTTAACGCACGCATAATAGGTGGCTGGATTAATGGCACTAACGCCATATAAGAGTAAGCCGCAACAGCAATTGCACCAAGTAAATCAGGTGCAAGTTTAGAAGCGACATAAATTGCCGTAGGTCCATCGGCACCACCAATAATTGCTATTGCTGCTGCATCTTTTAGGGTAAAAGTAATGCCTGGCACAGCGTTTAAAGCTAAAGCCCCGAGCAAGGTAGCAAAAATACCAAATTGCGCTGCTGCACCTAAAAATAAGGTTTTCGGGTTTGCCAGCATTGGACCAAAATCGGTCATTGCGCCTACCCCCATAAAAATCAGCAGCGGCCATAGACCTAATTTAATGCCGTAATACAAGTAATATAGAATCCCACCTTCTTCTGCAATACCGGCTACTGGAATATTACTTAAAATGGCTCCGAACCCAATGGGTAATAATAACAAAGGCTCAAAATCTTTTTTAATGGCTAAAAACAGCAATAAAAAGCCCACTAACATCATCAGTGCTTGACCTGCAGTAAAATTATACAAGCCCGTGCTTTGCCAAAGCAGGTAAATATTTTCCATTATTAAAGTCTCTTTTCAGGTGAGTTTTCTAAATAAAAAAATTTGCAGGTAACTTAAAATGGATCAAAGGTCTTATAAGCTAATTAAGACCGTACCAACTGTTACTGCTGCGCCTTCTTTGGTATTAATCGCTGTCACTGTTCCGGCATATTTAGAACGCACTTCGGTTTCCATTTTCATTGCTTCCATCGTTAAAACCACATCACCTTTTGCGATCACGCTACCAACACTGACATTGATTTTGATAATGTTACCTGCCATGGGTGAGGTAATGACAGAGTGACTGCGGATGTCATTGCTACTACCAGTTGTTATTTCCGATTCTTTTACAGGAGCTGCGCTAATTGCTAATTCACTACCAGTTGGGGCAACAGAAACTGAAAAATTTCTCCCATCCACATTGACTTGATATTTTTCTATGCGCGGTTCAGATTTTGTGACAGAAATAGCCGGTTCAGAAATTGTTTTTTCAATACTGGGAACGTCCTCAAAAGCACTAGGATTAGTTCGGTTAGTTAAAAATTTCCACCCTACTTGTGCAAAGAGTCCGTAAATTAAAGCATCTTCCTCGCGTTGTCCGGTTAACTCAACATTTTCCGCTTGTGATTTGGCTGTAATTTCAGCGATGAGCTTATCCATTTCCGGTGCGATTAAATCAGCCGGACGACAAGTAATTGCATCACTGCCTGCCAATACCCGTGCTTGCAATTGCGCATCAACGGGGGCAGGCGTTGCACCGTATTCGCCTTTTAAAAGCGCGGCAGTTTCTTTAGTGATAGTTTTATAACGTTGACCGGCCAGTACATTTAATACGGCTTGCGTACCAACAATTTGCGAAGTAGGGGTGACTAAAGGGATAAAGCCTAAATCGGCGCGAACTTTTGGAATTTCTTGTAGGACTTCGGCAAATTTATCTGCGGCACCTTGTTCTTTAAGTTGGCTTTCCATATTCGTGAGCATACCACCGGGGACTTGTGCCAATAGAATTCGCCCATCCACACCTTTTAAACTGCCTTCAAACGCGGCATATTTTTTTCGCACGCCGCGAAAATAGGTAGCAATCTCTTCTAATAATTCTAAATCTAAATGCGTATCTTGTTTTTGACCAACCAAGCTGGCGACAATCGCTTCAGTGGGGCTATGTCCATAGGTCATACTCATAGAAGAAATTGATGTATCGACATTATCTACCCCAGCTTCCACCGCTTTGATTAACGTACCAACGCTTAAGCCAGTAGTCGCGTGACAATGCAAATGAATAGGGATTTTAACCGCATGTTTTAACACGAAAATCAGCTCAAAAGCTTCATAAGGGGTTAACAAACCTGCCATATCTTTGATGCAAATTGAATGCGCCCCCATATCTTCAATGATGCGCCCTTGCTCCACCCATTTGTCGATAGTATGCACTGGACTGGTGGTGTAAGAAATAGTGCCTTGCGCATGCGCATCCGTATTGAGCACTGCTTTAATCGCCCGTTCAATGTTACGCATATCATTCATCGCATCAAATATTCTAAATACATCAATGCCATTTACAGCGCAACGCTCAACGAACTTATCAACCACATCATCCGCATAATGTCGGTAGCCTAAAATATTTTGCCCACGAAATAACATTTGCTGCGGTGTATTAGGCATCGCTTTTTTTAAAGCGCGTAGTCTTTCCCAAGGGTCTTCGCCTAAATAGCGGATACAGGCATCAAAAGTTGCTCCTCCCCATGATTCAATCGACCAGTAGCCGACCTTATCTAATTTTTCACAGATAGGCAGCATATCTTCAATACGCAAACGAGTCGCCAGCAGTGATTGATGCGCATCACGCAACACGACTTCGGTAATTCCTAAAGGTTTATCAGCCTTTACCATTGCTATTTCTCCTGTGACCTTTTTGGGTCATACTGTTTATTACCTTGTGGGTGATATTTGTCTTAAAAATTTGAGGTTACGACAAATGAGTTGAATTTTTACTGCGGTATTGGTGGATAGCAGCACTAATGGCAGCGATGACCTGCGGGTCGTTATCTTTTTTAGGGATTATAAGTTCTAAAGTAGGGTCTGGAAAATAACGGGCAATGACCGCTGCCATCATTTTAATAGCCATTACCAATAATGCCAAAAACAAGAACACAATTCCCATTCCGATTACCATCAACTCAATGCCTGCAGACATCATCTCATTCATCATACCCACCCTATAATTTGAACTTTAAGATATTATGCCTAAAAGCCCATCAATAAACAATAATGGATAAATTTAGGTTAAATTTGAATCTGTTAGCATAAACTGCGGCTTATAAGGTAAATCAGTGTGAGCGGTTTACAGTAAACTTTTCAGCTGATACAGCACTTGTAACGCCTGTTTAGGAGTCAGTTCATCGGGGTTAATGTGTGCTAAAAAATCCATTGCCGGATGGGTTTCTTTGGCGAGAAAAATATCTAACTGATTGTTCCCTGAGTCATTTTGCTGCTCAATATAGGCTTGTTCTTCTAATTGTTGCAATTTTAACCGCGCTTTATCGATGACACAGCGGGGAACGCCAGCTAATGCTGCCACTTGCAAGCCATAGCTTTGACTTGCCGCACCTTCTTTGACCGCATGGAGAAAAACAATGTTATCACCGTGTTCAATTGCATCTAAATGTACATTATGGATGGTTTTGTGTTCTTCAGCTAAAGTGGTTAACTCAAAATAATGCGTGGCAAATAAAGTGTAAGCTTTGGTGACTTTTGCCAGTTGATCCGCACATGCCCATGCTAACGATAACCCATCAAACGTACTGGTGCCGCGTCCAATTTCATCCATTAAAATCAAGCTGTTAGCCGTAGCGTTGTGTAGGATATTTGCCGTTTCTGACATCTCCACCATAAATGTTGAACGTCCACTGGCTAAATCATCCGACGCGCCAATGCGGGTAAAAATTCGGTCGATAACACCACAAGTGACTGATTTTGCAGCTACATAACAGCCGATATGCGCCATGAGGACGATTAACGCGCTCTGGCGCATAAAAGTAGACTTCCCCCCCATATTGGGACCAGTAATCACTAACATTTTGCGCTGATGCGAAAAACACAAATCATTGGCAACAAAAGGCGTTTTACACATTTGCTCAACAACAATATGTCGCCCCGCCTCGATAGTCAGTCCCGGTTTTGTGGTTAACTGCGGCTTGCAGAGATTTAAACTGTATGCGCGTTCTGCAAAAGCACACAACACATCCAATTGCGCTAAGGCGGTTGCACAACGTTGTAAAATCGGTACGGACAATGCAATCGTGGTTAATAACTGCTCGTACAGAGTTTTTTCAAAACTTAAGGATTTTTCCCGCGCACTTAATACCTTGTCTTCAAAGGTTTTGAGTTCAGCAGTAATATAGCGTTCTGCGCCTTTTAAGGTTTGTTTACGGCTGTAATGCAGCGGAATTTTGTCCGCATGTAAGCGCGATACTTCAATATAATAGCCATGCACGCGATTGTAATTGACCTTAAGGGTATTAATTCCGGTCGCTAAGCGTTCACGATTTTCCATGTCCAATAAAAACTGGTCAGCGTTTTGGCTTAAATCGCGCAATTCGTCTAAATCGGCATGATAACCGCGCGCAATCACGCCGCCGTCACGAATCAGCAGCGGCGGATTGTCAATAATCGCGCGTGTTAGTAGTTCCAATAATGCCGGTTGTTGCACAAGCTGCTGTGCCAGTTCATGTAAATGCGGATTTTCAATTTGTTCAATAAAATCATGTAATTGTGGTAGCACAGTTAAGGTTTGCCGCAAAACGTCTAAATCGCGTGGACGCGCGGTGTGAATAGCAATTCGCGCACTAATCCGTTCGATATCGCCGGTTTGCTGCAATAGGTTTTGTAGTTCTTGATAATGCTGCTGTAGCAATAAGCTTTCAACACAACTGTAGCGGGCATTTAAGATATTTTGGTCACGCAATGGACGATTTAACCAGCGGCGTAAACAGCGGCTGCCCATGGCGGTGGCGGTTTTGTCCAATACGCCAAACAAAGTATATTGAATTTGCCCAGACGGGTGAAAATCCAGTTCTAAATTGCGCCGACTGGCGGCATCTAAGACAATGTTGTCCGAGCTATTTTCTACTGCAATGCCTTGTAAATGCGGCAACGTGCTTTGTTGGGTGTCTTTTAAATATTGCAATAAACACCCCGCCGCACAAATCGCCGCGAGCAGGTTGTCACAGCCAAAACCTTGTAAATCCTGCACTGCAAACTGTTTTAATAATCGCTGTCTGGCACTTTCCAATTCAAAATGCCACGGTGGACGGCGACATAGACCGGTGCGTTCTTTTAAACCACTCGGTAATTGCCACTCTTCGCTGATTAATAATTCCGCCGGATTTAAGCGTTCCATTTCATCCCGTAATTGTTCGACTGTCGCAACTTGCTGAACTAAAAAACGCCCACTGCTAACATCTAAACAGGCAATCCCATACACGGATTTGAAGAAATACACACTGACCAATAAATTGTCTTTGCGGTCTTCTAATAACGCTTCATCGGTGACGGTGGCGGGGGTGATAATGCGCACCACTTTACGTTCCACCGGGCCTTTGGAAGTCGCCGGATCGCCGATTTGTTCACACATTGCGACAGATTCGCCCTGTTTTAATAATTTCGCGATATAACTTTCTGCCGCATGGTGCGGTACGCCCGCCATCGGAATCGGCATTCCTGCTGATTGACCGCGACTGGTTAAAGTAATGTCTAATAAATGCGCGGCTTTTTTGGCATCTTCAAAGAATAATTCGTAAAAATCTCCCATGCGGTAAAATAGCAAGGTATCAGGATGCAAAGCTTTGAGGCGCAAATACTGTTGCATCATTGGCGTATGCGCAGGCGAAGTGAGGGCTTGTGTTGTCATCTGTTTATTTTAACGAAAGAACGGGAGTTAAAACACCTATGACCGAGCAATTAATTCTTTTGGCGACCGCTTTAGGTCAACAGTTACAACAACAAAAGCACACGCTTGCGATTGCTGAATCTTGCACCGGCGGCGGTGTGTGTCAATTAATGACTGAAATAGCGGGTAGTTCAGCGTGGTTTGATTGTGGTTTTATTTGTTATAGCAATGCCGCAAAAATAAATCTGCTGGGGGTGAAAGCGCAAACTTTAAGCCACTTTGGTGCAGTCAGTAAAGAAACTGCGCTGGAGATGGCGCAGGGCGCATTGCAGCGCAGTAACGCAGATTACGCGCTATCTGTAACCGGTATTGCAGGTCCTGGTGGTGGTAGCTTAGAAAAGCCGGTAGGGACAGTTTTTATTGCGGTACAAACGCCACGGCAAGCGATGTGCTATGCCAAGCATTTTAGCGGTAATCGTAGTCAAATAAGACAGCAAAGTATTGAATTTGCTATTAAAGTTTTATTACAGATGACAGAAACTTAACAAAAATGCTTTGTGCTACACGGGTGTTAAATTTTATGCAGCGATAAACTGACCCTGATTTGAAATCTTCTTTTGTTAGAATTCGTGTATAGAAACAGGGTGTCTTTTCTTAATTTATCTAGGTTTTGCTTGAGCATAGATAGAATCATCACAACAGGCTAGAATGCCTCGTTATTCATTTATTCTTTTTTTCGGAGTTGTACGGTATGGGACCTCATTATTTAAGTCCATTTTTTACGCCTAAGTCAGTGGCGATTGTTGGTGCGTCAGAACGCCCAGAAAGCGTTGGTTATCGCCTGTTGTTGAATATGCAGGAAGCCGGATTTACGGGCGGCTTGTATCCTGTGAATAATAAACGGGAACAAATTTTAGGTTTAAAGGCGTATCCTGATTTAGACGCGGTACCAGAAGCTATTGAATTAGTAGTCATTTCAACGCCCGCGCCTTCCGTACCTAGCGTTATGCGCCAATGCGGAATGAAAAGTGTACGCAATGTGGTGATTATTACTGCCGGATTTGCCGAATTAGGCGATGAGGGAAAACGTTTACAGCAAGAAGTGTTAGAAATTGCGCATCGTTACAGCATTCGCATGATTGGGCCAAATTGTTTAGGGGTTGCCAGACCCAGTGCTAATTTAAATGCTACGTTTGGTGATGGTGTGATTGAAAAAGGTCATTTAGCACTCTTGTCACAATCGGGCGCAGTTTGTACGGCAATTTTAGATTGGGCAAAATCGCAAGAAATTGGTTTTTCTACTGTGGTGTCGATGGGTGGTGCAGCGGATATTGATTTTGGTGAAGTGTTAGATTATCTAGCCACTGATAACCAAACTACCGGCATTTTAATGTATGTGGAAGGCATTAAAGATGCGCGGCGGTTTTTGAGCGGTTTAAAGGCGGCGGCGCGCTTAAAACCAGTGATTTTAATTAAATCCGGTCGCCATGAAGCCGGCTGTAAAGCGGCGATGTCGCATACCGGCGCGATGGTCGGTGGCGATGATGTGTTTGATGCGGCGATAGAAAGAGCCGGCGTAGTGCGCGTGTATAACATTATTGAACTGTTTTCCGCAGCGCGGATTTTGGCGAATAATTATGTACTAAAACAAGACCGTTTAGCGATTATTACCAATGCCGGCGGGCCTGGGGTGATGAGTACCGACCGCGCGGAAGATGTCGGAATTACGATGGCGACGTTAAGTCCTGAAAGTATTGAAGCGTTAAATCAGGTGTTACCTGTGCATTGGTCACATGCCAATCCGGTGGATATTTTAGGCGATGCGACTTCTGAACGTTATAAACAGGCATTAGAAATTTGTTTAAACGATGACAATATTGACGGCGTGTTGAATATTCTCACCCCGCAAGCGATGACCAATCCGACTGAAGTTGCGCAATATATTATCGAAGGGGCGAGTAAAACTAAAAAACCGGTATTGGCTTCTTGGACGGGTGGGCAAAAAGTGTTAGAAGGACGGGCGTTATTTGCCAACAGCAAGGTCGCGCATTTTAATGCCCCAGAAATCGCGGTGGATGCGTTTGCCTGTTTAGCCAAATACACGCGCAACCAAATTTTGCTTAAACAAATTCCTTCGCCGTCAAAAGAACTCGCTGCCCCCAATATTAGCGGAGCGCGGCTGATTATTCAGCGGGTTTTGTCGGAAGGGCGGCAAGTGTTGACAGCACAAGAATCGAAAGCAATTTTGGTGGCGTTTCATATTCCCGTCACGCAGACAATTAAAGTCACCAGTTGTAAAGATGCGATGATTGCCGCGCAAAGTTTAGGTTTTCCGGTGGTGTTAAAAATTAATATGCCGGAATTTAGCCACAAATCTGACATCGGCGGCGTGCGCTTAAATATCAACAGTGTACAAGATGTGTCACATAATTTTTTAGACATGGAAAACTTGCTAAAGCAGCAGTACCCTGAGCTGAAAGAAGTGGTGATGACCATCGAACCGATGTACAAATCGCGCAGTGGTCGTGAGTTGATGGTTGGGGTGGTGCGTGATCCAGTGTTTGGCCCAGCGATTAGTGTCGGTTTGGGCGGCACGATGGTGGAAATTTTCCGTGATAAAGCCGTGGCTTTACCGCCGTTGAATGAATATATGGTTGAGGAGATGATCAGTAAAACCAAGGCGGCTAAATATATCAAGCAATTTCGGCAATTACCGGCGGTAAATAAAAAAGCCTTGGTCAATGTGTTGTTGAATATCTCCACGATGGTCAGCGAATTGCCGGAAATTTTGGAATTGGATATTAATCCGCTGATTGTGGATGAACAGGGGGTGATGGCGGTCGATGCACGGATTAAAGCGGAAATGTCACATCAATTAACCCCATATTCGCACATGACGATTCATCCGTATCCTTCGGAATTAATACAGCAGTGTCAGTTGTCGAATGGATTGGACATTACCATCAGACCCATTCGTCCCGAAGACGCGACAATGGAAAAAGATTTTGTTCACAGCTTGTCTGAGCGCACGAAATATTTTCGTTATATGCAGGTGATTCAGGAATTAACCCCGGAAATGATTGTGCGTTTTACCCAGATTGATTATGACCGGGAAATGGCATTTGTGGCCGTGACCACCTTACAAGATAAACAGGTCGAATTAGGCGTGTGCCGCTATATTATTAATCCTGATGGCAATAGCGCGGAATTTGCGTTAGTGGTATCGGATAATTATCAAGGATTGGGCGTAGGGTCACGGCTGATGACAGCGTTAATGCAAGCGGCTAAATTTAAAGGCATTGCCTTGTTTGAGGGCGAAGTATTGAGTGTAAATCAACCCATGTTGTCGTTAGTAAAAAAATTGGGTTTTACTGTCGAAACTATTGCAGGAGACAGGGAAATAGTGCGCGTCGTTAAAAATTTGCGTGCTTAATTGAAAACTCCCCCGCCCCCTTTAAAAAAGCCATTGCCATTAAAAGCGGGGGTTGCGGGGGCGCGGACTTCTTTACCCCCCTTGGTATATCTCTTACTTTTGTACCCAAGTGGAATACGGGTATTGGCTTAATTGACTATTGTAATAACGAATATCTTCGGTGACTTCCTTGCCTAGCCAAGACGGTTTTATAAACGGCTCGCCTTCACTGGATAATTCAATTTCTGCTACACACAAGCCTTGATTCTCGCCTGTAAATTCATCAATTTCCCATACATGAATACCGGCGGCAACAAAATGGCGTGTTTTTTCGATTAATGGTTTGCGGCATAAATGATTTATCATATATTGCGCATCAGCCAGCGGAATTTCATATTCAAATTCTTGCCGTTGTGTACCAATGGTTGCACTCTTAATATTTAACCACGCTTCTTGATGAGTAATACGCACACGCACAGAGCTAGTATTATCACTGTTTAAATACCCTTGTTTATATGCAACACTGCGCGTGACTAAAGCTCGCCAGTCGTCATTAGCGAGTAAAAATTTATGCTCTATTTCGGTTGCCATGTACTAAAACTCCTCTCTTAAAGTTAAGCACGCGAACTAAATTTTCCGGTTAAAGTATTGACTTTAACGAGTTCACCAGATTCGATATATTCAGGTACTTGGATTTCTATACCAGTTATCAAGCGTGCTGATTTAGTTCTTCCGGTAGCGGTTGCGCCTTTAATACTGGGTGCGGTTTCCGTAATCAGTAAATTAACTGCAGCCGGTAGTTCCACTGCAATTAAAGTATCATCAATTAACAGCCCCACAATTGCCTCTAACCCCTCAGTCAAATAACCAATTTGTTCTTCTAAGTCATCAACATTTAGGCTATATTGAATATAATCTTCCGTGTCCATAAAAACATACTGACTGCCGTCAATATAAGAAAATTGCAAGCGGACACGGTTACACTCAATTTCTTTAAGCATATCATCACTTTTAAACGATTCGTCTAATTTTTGTCCAGTTTTTAAATCGTTAAAGCGGATTTTATACAGCGTTGACGCGCCGCGTGCAGACGGGCTTTTTGCCTCGATTTGTTTAACAATATAAGGGGTGTTGTTAATTTCAACAACCGTCCCTTTTTTTAGCTCACTAGCCTTTGGCATAATAATCTTCCCGAAAGTAAAAATACAAATAAACAATTATTTTAGTAGTTTAGCGGCTAAATTAATTTATGTCATTGCTGTTTTAGTTTGTGGTGACGTTTTTTGTCACTTCTAGGATAAATTTTGTCACTTCATGCAGGCGCAGTTATTTCGATACGCAGCAAATCCACGCATAATATAAGACTTTACTGCACATTATAAGTTGGCATGGTATATGCTTTACTGTAAATGAAATATCTTTACTCTCTTTTAACTGAGGAACCTATCATGAAAGCAATTAAAAAAGGTCAACAAGGTTTTACCTTAATCGAATTGATGATCGTTGTCGCGATTATCGGTATTTTGGCATCTATTGCCATTCCTGCATACCAAGATTACATGACTCGTAGTAAATGGGCAAAAGCATTTACCAGTATTTCTGCCAGTAAATTAGCGATTGCTGAATGTTTAAATGCTAACGCGGGTATTTTAACCGCTTGTGATGAAATTACTGAATTGACAAACTATGGTGTTACTACCATGCCTGCCAGCAATGCGGATGTCACAAGTTATTCAATTGTAAAAGACACTGCGGGTATTAAAATTGCCGGTACTGCATCATTAGGTTTGTGCGAATTTACCATTGCTCCAACAGTTAGCACTGGTGCGGGTACAATTACTTGGCAAGCGTCTGCAAAAGAGGCTAGCGGTGGTTCAACTATTGATAAATGCAGAAGCTACGTTAAAGGCTCTATCTAATTGTTGGATTAGATTTAGCGTTGATGAGCCATGCCCAGTCGGGCATGGCTTTTTTATGTCTGCGATGTTTTGTTTGGTACAACGAGTTGATAAACTTGCTTAAACGGCTTAATCAATAGGCTGATGCACCAGAACAATGGAAACAACACGAAATACAACAAGATTGACCAACCCAGTATTTTGACTATTGTTGTATTCACACCTAAACCGACCGCCGTTTCATTCAACATTGCATTCACTAAGCTCGGATGCGCAGCGGCAATATACACAGTTGCACCAACCGCAGTGTATTTAACCAGACTGCGAACAGTATTGTTTTTTATCAATTGTGCAGAAAACAGGCTGGTTTTTTGAGATAAACTGAGTGTTTTTTGTGAATAAGACAAACCTTTTCCAGATGTCGCCACTTTGCCTGCGCTAAGCAATTTAACGCTACTCGCTAACATAAACACATCTGCTCCCGCCCAAACCATATCCATGTTGCTAATATCTGCTCCGGTTTTATATTTACTTTCTAATTCACGAATCCCGCTAGTAAAAAAACTTACTAACGCTTTGCTTGCTCTATCGGCTTGAATCCATTGTGCATTGCCGTGTTTATCCACAGCAAACTGCCCCAAAAAATTATAACCTTCTTGATTTATATAATTAATCGCATACCAGCCACGTTGTTGTGGAGTCAATTGTGCCAATATTTTGCCGACAGGTTTAGGCTCAGTGGCAGAGATAGTGTTTTTAAGCCCTTGCCACAAATTACCCAGTGTAGCTTGGACAGTTAAACTGCTTACTTCGTGTTGTAAAAAATAATCAATGACGGGAATAATACCATCACCAAATTGTAACAACGCTTGTTTAAATTCCGTTTGTTGTCCATACAGAAAAAACACTGCTTGAGCGGTTTGCGGATATTTTTTTAATGCAATCCAACTTTTTAACACCAATTCTTGATTATCGGCATAACTTATTAAAATAACTTTGGTTTCGGCAGGTTCATCGCGCAAAGTTTTAGAAAAATAGCCTATGTTTTTTTCCACCGATAAATCAAGGAGTTGCTTTTCTAAAGACACTGTTTTTAAACACCAGTTCAGCATGACCGCTAACAGCACCGCCAACATGAAAATAAGTCGATGTTTGTACACGTCAAATTGCCTCATCGCAAGTTATCTACTTTTGCTTGCTCAATAGCACCAATCATATATAAAGCATTTTCAGGATAATCTTTAAATTCGTCATTTAAAATGCGCTCACAACCTTGTAGAGCATCTTCTAAACTCACCCACTGCCCTTTTAAGCCGGTAAATTGTTCAGTGGTGAAAAACGGTTGGGTTAAAAAACGTTCTAAACGACGCGCCCGTCCTACTAAATTGCGATCTTCCGGGGATAATTGTTCCAAACCCAGCATAGCAATAATGTCTTTTAATTCAGCATATTGTGCGAGAGTACGACGAATTTCCTGAGCAATTTGATAGTGGCGTGCGCCGATAATACCGGCGGTTGCCATTTTTGAACTAGATTGCAGGGGATCGATGGATGGATACAGACCTTCGCTGGCTAATTTTCGGGATAGTACAATAGAAGCGGAAAGATGTCCGAACGTGTGTACTGCCGCCGGGTCAGTAAAATCATCCGCAGGAACGTAAACCGCTTGAATGGAGGTAATTGCGCCACTTTCGGTATTGGCGATGCGTTCTTGTAAAGTGGCTAATTCAGTACTCAGCGTTGGTTGATAACCCAGTCGCGAAGGCATTTGTCCCATCAATCCTGAAATTTCCATGCCCGCTTGAATAAAGCGAAAAATATTGTCGATCAGCAACAATACATCGCGATGTTGATCATCCCGAAAATATTCGGCCATCGTCATTGCGACATGTCCGACACGAAATCGTGCGCCGGGCAGTTCATTCATCTGTCCAAATACCATGACCATATTTGGCAATACGCCGGCCGCTTTCATATCACGATACAGTTCTTCCCCTTCACGGCAACGTTCACCAATGCCACAAAAAATGCTTACCCCCTGATGTTGCCCAACCATATTATGAATCATCTCAGTTAATAATACGGTTTTGCCAACGCCTGCACCACCGAATAAACCCGCCTTGCCGCCTCGTTCTAACGGTACGAGTACATCAATGACTTTAATGCCGGTTTCAAAAATTTCAGATTGTGTTGAGCGTTTGATTAATGGGGGTGGCAGTTGATGTACACTGCGCCATTGCTGATGTTCTATTGCCCCTTGACGGTCAATGGTATTGCCAAATACATCAAACATACGTGATAAAATAGTATTCCCCACCGGGGCAAGCAGCGGTTTACCTGTATTGATAACCGCCATACCACGCGCCAAACCTTGGGTGGGGTTTAAAGCAATTCCGCGGACATGGTAAGCATCGAGTTGCGCTAAGACTTCAATGGCAATCTGATTTTGTTCGCCGGTCTGTAATAGTGAATAAATAGACGGTAAGTTTTTTTCAAAACGCGCATCAACGACACTGCCACGAATCGAAACAATTAAGCCTTGCCTTGCATTATTCAGTTCATTATTCATGCTGATGTACCGAAAAGATAAGTGTGTGACAGTTTGCGTGTTGTAAATCCTTAGGGCAAAAACGCGATTGCAGTCTTTACAAAGCCAACCCCATTGCCGCTAAATCAACCTGATAAACTGGTTCGTTAATATTACCGTTTACTTTGATAAATAACGGTAAATTTTTAACAATTTTGGCCTGTGCCAGTGCAAACTTTTCTTTTAATAATAAGCTAATGAGTTGGTAATTAAGTTGCCGCGACAGGAGATTTAACGTACCAAAGCCTGTTACTTTAAGTCTTTCGGCATGAGCCGATAAATCGTTATTGCTGATAATGCCATTGCTTACAACCGCGGTCGCCGCAATTTTAGAAAACAGGGTAAAGTCTTTTTTAGCTGCACTTGCTAATTGATGTTCCGTAAAAGCAATAGTGCTTTTATCCATAATAGCCTGTAAATTTACCCCGCGCACCAAAGTATTTTTAAATAACACTTGTAAGCGCCCATTTAATGCCGATTTTAACGCAAGTTCGGTCTTTCCTTGACTGGCGAGATAAAAATTAGCATCCATGAAGCCGGTGATTTTTGCTTCGCCTTGTAAATCATTTAATAAACTGCCAATTTGCAGATGCGTTAATTGTTGCGTCCATGCCATATCCACTGCGTCACCGTTGCGTACATCCAATGCAAGTTTACCCTTATACGCCCCTTGATAAAGTTTATCGACACTGTGTAAGCTTTGAATTAAACCTTGTTTGGCGGTAATGGTAAATCGAATGCCTTGCATGGTTAAATTATTGATTTTTAAGTCATTAATACGCATATCGCCATTAACATCGAGTTTTTTAAGCCAATCAATCGGCAGTAAATCACGGTTAATGGCAATGCCACTGTCGGCAATAGCCGTGGTTTGATTTTGTGTCGAAGTATCAGGAGGTAAATAACGGTCGGCATTTAAAATATCCATTTTTAAATTAAAACCAATATGCGGTTGTGTAAAGTTTTGCACCCGTACTAAACCGGTTAAGGTTGTTTCATCAAGCTGTATGACTAGATTATCGAGTTTGGCTTGTTGTTCATCTAGCTGTAGTCTAAAGTCCGCACCGACCCAAGTTAAGGCTTTATCATCGGCCATTTTCGGTAATGCTATCGCTAGGCGTTGCTGCATAAATTTAGCCGCATTAAAGCTTGGAATCCGCATTGTACTGTCAAGTTTAAAAAACGGTTTAAATTGCGCAATCACATTACCTTGTAAAGACAATTCACTGCTATTTAATTGTAATGCTGATAAAGTAAGTTTTTGTTCTGTAAGACTAAAATTCATATCTGCGGTGATTGTCGCGATTAATTTATGCGTTGGGATATTTTTACCTTCTGTTAAGGTTTTTAACTTAAGATGCTTAAGTTTAATAGTATCTAACGCTTCGTTAACGACTAAATCAGCATTAAGATTTATAGTTTGCATTAACGCCGGTTGACGGTTGTAAATTGAAAAACTTAATTCGGTTGCCATTGGGGTATTAAAAGCAAACTTTTCGGTTTTTACATTCACATCCTTAACGCTAATAAACTGTGCGGTTTGTTGATTATCCCAGTTGATATTTGCGTGTTTAACTGATAAACCTGCAATTTGCAGCAACTTTAACGGATTTTGCGTAGGCTGATCTTTATTCGACAATAAGGCTATTAAATCCGCCCAATTATTTTGACCTTGAGGATTTTTACTTAAATTCAGTTCTAAGCCTTTTAATACAATTTCACTGACTTCAATCTCTTTAAATAGAAGAGGTAATAGTTTAATTTTAATATTACTTTCAACAATTTGCGCGAAAGGCTGTTCTTCAAAACCTGCGGCATTGGCGAATACCAACTTTCCGGTAGAAATCCCCAGCCAAGGAAAAACTGATAATTCTAATTCACCTTCGATAATAAATACGCGTCCGGTATTTTCTTTCACTATATTTTCTATTTGCGCTTTAAAATCATTCGGGTTCACTATAAACGGCAGGGCAATCAACGTGATAGCCGTTAACGATAACAAGCTTGCCAGAATCGATAAAATGATCTTAAAACGATTGCGCATAGAGTTTCCTACAACTTTGAAAAAAGTGTCATCTGAATGAAATTTAGAATATTATTATTGATTAGGTTGCGTAGATTCTAACGGTATTCCTAATTAAATCAATGAATGAAGCGAGTTTTACTTAAATTATACAAGAGGGTGAGGATATGTTGCATTTAGCAAAATTTGGCGCGGTGGCGGTGTTAGTGTGGTTTTATCTGTCAGCACAAAAACAGAACCAGCCGCCGATAACGTGGGCAATAATTGGTTTTATTGGTTATTGTATAACTTGGGGATTGGTGTATTTAATTTTTGGTGAGGTTTTACCCAAAGCATTGACCCGTTCAGCAGGTATGGGGTTTTTAGTGATGCAAATTCCGGCGTTAACTGCCATGGTGGCGGCTTATTTGATTCGACAAAAATTAGTGCATGATGCGGAAAACTCATCGTCTAGCGCAGAATAAAAAAAGGCGCGTTGCAGTTTAAACAACGCGCCTGTAAGCGTTTTTGTGTGTTAAGGCGATTGATTACAGTTTATCGGCATTATCGCTTAAATATTGAGCCACGCCAGTTGGTGTTGCATTCATTCCCGCATCACCTTTTTTCCAACCGGCTGGGCAGACTTCACCGTGTGCTTCAAAAAATTGTAACGCATCAACCATGCGCAATAATTCATCTACATTACGTCCTAACGGTAAATCGTTAACGGTTTGATGACGCACTAAACCTGTTTTATCAATTAAAAAACTGCCACGGTATGCAACACCGCCAGCGGTTTCTACATCATAATCTTTTGCAATAGAATGGGTTAAGTCAGCGGCTAAGGTATAACGAACCGGGCCGATGCCGCCTGCATTTATCGGTGTATTACGCCATGCGTTGTGCGTAAAGTGTGAATCAATTGAAACAGCAACGACTTCAACACCCCGTGCTTTAAACTCATCAATGCGGTGGTCTAACGCGATCAATTCACTAGGGCAAACAAAGGTAAAATCTAGCGGATAGAAAAAAACGACCGCGTATTTACCCTCTGTTGCTTGTGAAAAACTAAATGAATCAACAATTTGACCGTCACTTAATACCGCTGGAACTGTAAAATCTGGTGCTTGTTTACCTACTAATACGCTCATTGAGTATCTCCTAAAAATGTTATAAAACAAAAGGTTATAAAGTTATGTAGCCAACCACGCATGTGGATTTGACTATTCTACACCAAAATAGTAGGGAATTGTTGAATTTTTTCCTTGCATTTTTTTATGCTTATCGACATAATTTGTAATCATTGACTTACAAGAAATGAATAAATCTGTAAGCAAATTCTGATCTAGTAGATTAGATATTGTACCAACATAGGTCGGTACAACTGCGCTGTTAACACCTTTTTGTGAGTAAAATATAATGGTCACTGTAAAAAATAAACATATCACCGAACCCGACGCTTTTGGTTTTCAAGTGCGTATTGTCAGACGCGGAAAAGAAACCAGTCGCTATTTTTCCCATAAATTATGGGGAAACAAAGCGAAATCATTACAAGCGGCGATTGCATGGCGCGATCAGATGCTTGTGGTTTTAAAGGGTAGCCGAACCCGCTTTCTTAAGCCACCCAAAAACAAAACAACTACCGGAATTACTGGTGTCTCGCGTACGGTAAAATATGATCACCGTAAAGATAAAAGCTATCTTTGCTATACTGTGTTTTGGGTAAAAGAACGTAAATCAAAAAACAAAACCTTTCAAGTAGGTAACGTAGAAACCATTACCGCAGATGATGAAATTCATGCTTTCCGCACAGCACGACTATTTAGAAACTGTTATGAGCATTCGATTGATCATGATATTCCGTTTGATGATACTAAATTTGTAGGCTGGAAAAAGACCCGTTTATATGAAGTTGAAGACCTTAATGCCGCATAATTTGCACTCAGAAGGGAGCCTGCTTTAAGTTATATCATTGAATGCGCATAGTTTTAGCGCATAACGTGGCAGGCATCCCACGAGTAAAAAGATCAGCGAATACGGTTATGTAGCAGTAAGTCGCCAGTTAACTGCGGATCAGGTAACGTGTATCTTTGTGGTTAGGCAAAACGGTTAAAAAATATTATTTGTATTGCTTCAAGAGGAGCAAAATTTTATAGGATTAACTAATAAACGGTGTGTATTCAATGCCGTTGCCGATTATACCAATCACCGCTGCCTGATTTTCAGGACTTTCACTAAATTGTGCCAAGATAGCCGCTTGTGAGTTTGCGCCACTTTTCATGGTGCTTAGCCAATAATCAAAACCAGATTGGTCATAAGTACGGTGTAAAACGTTGTTATACACTTTCGCTATAAAACTTTCAGGGCTGGGATTGCTTCCGTATAAGGCAATAAATTCTGCGCTTTGAATAAAACCGCTTGCTGCAGTTTGTAAAGATGCACCTTTTTCCAAAGCGTTAATCCAAAAACCTAAACCTGTTGCATCGGGGGTGCGGTCAAAAGCAGCTTTGTATATGCGATAGGCTTGTCCGGCTATGCTGTTAGCATCAAACATAATCGCAGTATCTAAAAAGGTGATTTTTTCCACATTGCTAAGTTGCGTGTCGGTGTTGCGATGTGACCCGGCTGCTGTGCTTAATCCTTTAATGTGCATTACGCCGGCAATGGTGGTGATAGAAAAATTGCTTTTGTTGTCAAAAAATACAACTGTATCTATACCGGCACCGCCGTCAACAGTATCTGAGCCGCCGTGTGGCTGAATAGTATTATCGCCATTAGTGCCAGTGATAACTTCACTTGAACTTGTGCCTAGCATTAAACCAACTGCAACCGAATTGGGTAAGGTTTTGTTACCGTCCAAAAATTGAAGCGTTTCAATATTGGTTAAAGTGCTAAGATGACCTTTATAATCCGTATTGGCTGTTGCCAAGCCAACCAGATGGGTAATACCGGCTAAGGTTGAGACTTCAAAGCTATTGATAGAATCAAAAATCGTGACGGTATCATTCCCGGCACCGCCGTCAATAATATCAGCTCCTCCTTGCGGGTCGATAATGTTGTCGCCGTTTGTGCCTTTGAGATAACTATTTCTAGTTGACGTAAAACTGCTGCGGTCATCGAAAATTACGCCGCTGGGTAATATACCGCTCAGGGTAATCGAACTGTCAACAAATTCGATTTTTTCAACTCCCGTTAAAATGGTATTGGTATTGCGGTACTGATTGGCGGCGATGCTGCTGCCGATGACATGCGTAATACCGGCAATCGTATTAATGAAAAAACTGTCTTTACTATCAAAAAACGCTACGGTATCGTTACCGTTGCCACCATTGATGGTATCTGCCCCTCCTTGGGGGTCAATCGTATTGTCGCCGTTGGTTCCAGTTATGACATCGTTGCTAGTTGAACTAGACGTATAGCGATACCCTAAAATCAGTCCACTTGGTGTTATACCCGTTAATGGCACAAGCGCATCGTTAAATTGCAAACCTTCAACACTGGTAATAATGGCATCAGTATTACGATAATCTGCGCTGGCAATGCTACTACCGGTTACATGTGTAATACCTGCTACTGTGGTAATAGAAAAGTTATTTTTGCTATCATTAAATACAACCGTATCGACACCTGCGCTACCGTCAATCGTATCCGACCCCCCTTTGTGATCAATGGTGTCATTGGTATTTGTTCCTGCTAATACTTCAGTTCCCCAAGTATTGTTATTACCTTTCCCAACTATACTTGCCATGCTACTCATTCCACTGTAAGTTAAAAAGCATAGGACTATACGCTAGTCTTTTTCACGATTCAAGACACAAACAGACCACAGAGGCTAACGTACAATCTTTTGTAGTAAACTTATAAAATCTGCGGCTTAAGCATCGAAGTTTTGCCCACCATCACATCCACTGCTTTTAACAAACGTTTAAAAACCGACTGTTGCAAATAAGGAATACCGTGTTTAGCACATACCGCTTGCACTTGTGGCTGCACTTTCTGATACTGGCTTAAGGGCATATCCGGCCACAAATGATGTTCAATCTGGTAATTCAGCCAGCCATAAAAAAAATCATTCACATTAGAACCGGTAGGATAATTCACCGAACCCAAAATCTGTCGCAAATAAAACTCACCCTTGCTGTGACTTTTTTCATCAAACATCATCACATCATCACCGGCATGATTGGGAATCATCACCAGAAAACTGTGCATATTAGTGAAAACCTCCGCCAGCAGCGAATTAATCAACACGCTGACGACCGCCCAGTGTCCCAACGGCAAAAATAGCATCGGCAACAACACAAACCGATACGCAGTATAAGGCAACACACTTTGCAGCCACAAATTGCGGCCTTGCGCAGTCCAGACACTCCACGCCCCCAGCCGCGTCATCAACGGCTGCGGTTTACGCTGTTGGCGGGCGGCATGTAAGCGCAATTCTTTATGTGTACGCGGGGTGTAATAAATAATTTTCCAAATTCCGGAAAATACGCCGACAATCGCATAGCGTAGCCACATCGGCAGGGTCGATTGCCGCAGCCATTCCATATTATGTTGGGCATTATTTGGGTCGGCTTTTTCGCCTAAACTGTAATGATGCAACACATCATGCTCATAATGCCAACCTTCCACGGTAAACCAATCCGGCCAATCCAGAAACCGTCGCCAACCGTGAGCAAATTTTTTGCTGGTGTAATTTTTATCTACCCCGCGCAGCTTATCGTAAGCGCGGTGTACCACCGGATGCCCAACCTGCGTCCAGCGTGTAAAATTGCCTTGACTAATCAGTAGCGCAGACAACGGATTCGGTATCACCCAAGCAGTGGCATAGCCGACTAACGAACACACCTTCCCCCAGCGTTCCATTTTAATTAAATGGTTAAAATCGTCATTGCCCAGCGTGGCCAAGGCTTGTTGGTGGATGACGGTGAGGTCTTTGGCTAATTGCTCGCGGTCAACTGTTTGATAACTGAGTAAACTCAAAATGATTTGCCCCTGTAGTTAAGGTGAAAAAGGCTTTATAGCCGGATTGAAGTGTGTTTAAACGCGAATTTGTCCATATACTTGACCAAAATTAATACTCAAACCCGCGCTTAAAGTAATGCTTTGTCCGCTGGCAATGGTTTTTAATGTGCCATCTTCCGCCGTGACTGACCAGGCGGTAGGGGACAAATTTTTTAATCCCCAAATATGAGGGTTTTGCGGATGTTGGTTGACTTTTGCCATTGCCGTGGAAAAATCATAATAATGTTGTGGCTCAAGATGATGCGCAAATAATTGGGTATCGTGGTTGAGCATTACAATCATCGCTAAATTCAAATGCTGAATAGCGATGCGCGGCGGTATCGTTAAGGTTTGCTGACACGCCCAACAGCCGTGCAAATGTCCCTGCGTTTTCAGCAACTGTGCATCATAAAAATTTTCCGCACCGCAGTGGGCGCAATACAACAGCGAATCACGCATTTTCGCCAATGCCGCGCGCCATTCGCTTTCCCGCACCCGACCATGTTGCGGGTCATGCAAACCGCTGGTAAAGGCTTTGGTAAATAAGTCCTTGATAAACTGAGGATAAATCGCCCAATAAATGTCTGCATTGTCTTGATAACCGGCTACTGGACGATTGCGGTCATCGTGCGGATCAAAAATAAACAGCGGCTGCTGCCCATATAATTTATTCATCGCCGGTAAATCAAAACATTTAATCTCGGCTTCTTGTTTGCCTTCTAACGGGTGGTGTAACATCAGCATATAAAACAACAACACCGCCAGCGAAAATAAATCGCTTTCCGAACTCGGCGCGGCGGTTCCCAACACGATTTCGGGAGCCATAAAACGCGGCGTTCCCATAATCTGGCTCTCTTGGTTGTGTTTATTGGTGATGACATTATCATTATCACAAATCAGGATATTGCCGCTACTAGGGTCGATGAACACATTGCCAAACGAAATATCTTGATAACACAAGCCTTTGGCGTGTAATTGTAAAAAACTATCTGCAAGCTGCATGGTCGCGGTGAGCAGATGATAAAAACTCGGTTCAGCGCGGCGGGTAATTAAATCAGCGATACTTTTATAATGACGCTGGCGCAGCGGCATGATGTAACCAAAACCTTTTACGTCATGGCAATGCGCCAAACTTAATGGCCACAAAAATTTATCATTAGGGGCTTTTTTCTGAATTAACTCGGCTAAGGCTTGCTGTTGTTCAAGAGTGGCTTGATTAGGAAAATACCATTTTAACGCGACTTCGTTACCGTTTAGGTCGGCTTTGTACACTTCGCCTTGCCCACCACCGCCTAAGCATTCTTTGACAGTACAAGTTAAGTTATTGTTTAATTGGATAATTTGGTTAAGTTTAAGCAGTTGATTCATAGTACGCAGGTTAAAGTTGAATGCGGTGGTACAAAATTTTTCTCAATCTCCCTTAAAGGGACAGAGGGATTTAAACATCATCTCTTGCAAGGCGAAAACCAATAAAATCGGCACGATCGTTAGCATCACGGCGAATGCGGCTGGCACAGCGTAAACTGCGTTTAGTATTTACCCACGACCCGCCGCGCAACATGCGATAGCTGTCTTGGCTCATCTGCGCGCCAGACAATTCTTCACCATTATAGTTTTCGCTGTATACAGATGCTGTCCATTCCCAAACATTGCCGTGCATATCGTATAGTCCATAATGATTGGCGGGAAAACTGCCGACTTCAACGGTTTGTTTACGATACTGACCGGGTTCGGCTACATCGCCATAATCGAGCGAACCATTAAAATTGGCTTGCTCGGTGTTGATAAAATCGCCGCTAGAAAATGCCGTCTTTGCGCCCGCCCGACACGCATATTCCCATTCCGCTTCGGTTGGCAACCGATAGCAGTGTCCGGTTTGTTCCGATAGCCACGCCGCATAAGCCAGTGCATCATGCCAACTGACATCAATTACCGGCCGTAATTCGCGCCCCCACTGATTATCATTGGGTTTACGCCAACCGGTAGCCTTAACAAACTGATCATATTGCGCAAATGTCACTGCATATTGACCGAGAATAAAGTCCTGTACTACTACTTCGTGTTGTCGCTCAATACTATAACGACCGTTTTCGTGAACCGGACTACCCATTAAAAACGTGCCCCCGCTAATTCTAACCATCGGCATAGCGGTTTTGCCATTTTTAAATTTGTCCTGAAAAAACACCGCCGGATAATGAATCGGTTTTATTGGGGCGATATACACGGGTGGGGATTTTCTTTTTGGCAATAAATTCAATAATTTACTAAACGATGAGCTTAATTGATTAAAAGAGTGCGTTTTTTGACTGTTCACTTGCGTTGTCTGCAATTGTGGTGGCGGCGCGAGTATTGACACTTGACTGGGCTGATGAATAATATCCAAAGCCAATGCCCAAGATTCAACCGTCCACAAGGCAAAATTTTCTGCTATGCCTAAATTATCATGCAGCCGTTGCGCAAGTTGTTGAATTTGTAATTCAATCGGTAATGTATCGGAGACAAGTAATAAATCCGCTACCACCCGTTCTTTAACTGCCGCAACTAATAAATGCGTTTCGCGCTTAAATTCAGGACACAAGTCTTTCAACATCGCTTCACAACGGCGGCTGTCTGCACAGACTGAACGCCCGAAACGTGAAATTAAAGCAGAAAGTTGTTGGCGCGGCGTGTCGTTGAGCATGAAAAGTAAAAAAACGTGAGCTAAGAAAGGGAAGGTTATGTTACAAGTCGTGGCAGTGTGGTTTTAAAGCTCGCCCGGCGTAAAGGATTTTACAATGTTAGTGACTGTGTTGCGATAGTGTTTGGCACGCGCTTTGGGGTATTGTAAATGCAGATGCTGGATGGTTTGCAGGTTAAGATAAAATTTCATATATAAAATAGTTTGCCCTTTGTAGCCGGATAACACAAACCAATTTTTGCCTTGCGCTTGATAAGTAATGCTATCAAAATCCTGACGCTGTGCGTGGAGCAGGCGGTTTAAATCATAGTCCATGACGTTATTGATAGCACTGACAATCAGGGAAAAACCCTGATCATCATAAAACGCTTCGCCATCGCCGTTGGCCGATGCGGGTGCGGTTTTAAAGTGTGCTGGATAATTTAAGCAAAAGCCAAACCGCTCATTGCAATAGCGGGTGTCGGCGCGGGCGTTGTTGATGATGCAACATAGTATGCACAGGCAGGTTATGAGGAAATAATGACGGGTCACGCTGTGTTTTCATCCGAGGGAGTATTAGGTTATTGTATTTTAATCCCGCTTTAGGAGCAAAGACACTTAACTGGCGTAGTCTTGATGCGTTTAAAAGTTGCCGTTTATAGCGAGCAGTATTTTATATTGCCATAGGTTTTGCAGCAGGGTTTTAAAAATATGTAAAATCAAATGTTTATAAATTATCGCGGGTTGTTTATTGTGCCGTTTTTCTCTATTCTTTGACACTTTTAATTTTTGCTACGAATAACAATGGGTATGAAACAAAAATGGCTGGTTTTAGTTCTGCTAAATTTCTGTTTATCGGTCATAGCGGCTGCAACAGAAACATTATTAGCCCCGCCCGAAACGGCTTCACCGCGTGAGACGCTGTTGGGGTTTGTGGACAAAACGCACCGCGCCGCAAGGATGATTTATAACATAGAGCAAGAAATTGACGGGGAAAAGGGATTTTTTCATACGCAAGCGCATATAGAACAAGGTCGTCAAGCCGAAGCGTTGTTAAGACAAGCGGTACGCACATTGGATTTAAGTGCGATTCCTGAAGCCTATCGTCCGCATATTGGGCTTGAGCGAGCGTTAATGCTGGCGGAAATTTTAAAACGCATTCCACTACCGGATAAAAATAGTATTCCTAACACCGCTACAGCCGCAAACGGCGAAAAACTGCAACGCTGGGGGATTCCGAATGTGGAAATTGTGATTATCCGTAATACAAAGTCGCAATACTATGATGAATATTTGTTTTCCGCAGAAACCGTGCAGCATATTCCTGAATTTTTTGCGCAAATTCGTGAGCAGTCGCCACGGGGGCAAGACAAAATTGCACAACGCAATTTTTATGATTATTACACCAGTACGCCGGGCGAAATTTTGCCGCCGAAATGGTATATGTACCTACCCAGTTGGAGCAAAAACCGCTTGTATTGGGATCAAACCCTCTGGCAATGGACGGGTTTAACGCTGACATTATTGATTTTATTCAGATGGACTATTTTCTTAATTTTCTGGAACTTACGCCAGCACAATACCACCGCCCATACCCTGCGTAATATGGTCGCACCGGTGCTGATCATCAGCAGTTTTTTACTGGGAAATCATCTGATTAATGACATCTTAAATATTACCGCTGATATTTTTATGGGGGTGTCTTTTTTATTTCATGCGGTGATGTTTATCGCTGAAAGCTGGTTAACCTATATTGCAATCAACTGGTTGGCTGAAAAAATTTGGCAATCCCAACGTCTTAATCAACACAGTATTGATGCCAGCTTTATCCGCACCTTATTACGGTTAATTGCGCTGATAAGCGCAGCAACGGTTATTTATTTTGGTGCGCAGTCGCTGGGAATTCCGATTGCGCCTTTATTAGCCGGATTTGGCGCATTAGGTTTAGCTATCGGTATTGGTGCGCAAGAATATTTTAAAAATGTGGTCGGTGGATTAACTTTATATTTAGACCGTCCGGTGCAACTGGGCGAATATTGTGAATTCGGTAGCATTGCAGGGGTAGTGGAAGAAATAGGCTTACGCTCAACGCGCATTCGTACCCCTGAAAATGCTTTGGTGATTGTGCCGAATGCGTATTTTTCAAATGCAAATATTACTAACTTTTCTCGCACCCATAACCGTATTTTAAAAATGCACCTGAAGCTGCGTTATGACACCACGCGCGAGCAATTGCTACAGATTATGGAGCAAATTCGCCAATATTTAAGTGCGCATAAAGAGGTAGAAAAACCTGTCGTCCGTTTAGACAAACTGGGTGACTTTTCGCTGCATATCCTTGTTTCTGCTAATATTTTAATCCAGAATAAAGATGAGTTTTTTAGTTATCAGGAAAATTTTTTGTTGCAAGTGATGGAGATTATTGAAAAATCTGGCACTTCGCTAGCCTATCCGTCACAAACGCTGTATGTAAAAGATTACAGAAGCGAAACGCTGAAAAATCAGCCACTTTAACCTGTTTAGACGCGCGCTAAGCCTTAAAAATTAACCGATAATGATGGATAAATCTTCAGTACCCGGTACTGTAAAGCAAACTTTTATGGCGGATTTTTGGGGGGGATTGGCGGCAATGCTGGTGGCGCTGCCTTCTTCGATTGCGTTTGGCATTGTCGTATTTTCAGCTATTTCGCCGCAAAAAGTTGCCGAAGGCGCGTTAATGGGCATGATGGGGGCGGCGGTAATGGGACTTGTCGCACCATTATTTGGTCGTACACCGGCGTTAATTTCAGCACCGTGCGCACCGGCGGCAGCAGTATTATCCGGGCTTGCGTTGCAATTAGCCCATGACGGGATCAGCGCAGATAAAATTCCTAGCTTATTAGCAATAACTGGTTTAATGGCGGCCGTGTTACAAATGACTTATGGTGTGTTAAAAGGCGGACAACTGATTAAATATATTCCGTTTCCGGTGGTGAGCGGGTATTTATCCGGAGTTGGCTTAATTATCGCATTAGGACAGTTGCCTAATCTGTTAGGGTTTCCTAAAAACATGGGGCTATGGCAAGGCTTAATGCAGCCGGCGGTTTGGCAATGGCAAGCGGGTGTGGTTGGTTTAGTGACTATGCTAATGATGCTGCAAGCACCGCGAATCACACAAAAAATTCCCGCGACGCTTATCGGTTTAAGTGCAGGGTTAAGCTGTTATTTTGCACTCGCTCTAGTATCACCAGAACTATTATCCTTACAAAATAATCAGTTAGTCATCGGCGAAATAAAAGTGGCGAGGGCTTTTTTCAGTAGTCTACAGACACATTTTCATACACTACTGACTATACACTACACGGATATTGAACAATTGCTGCGCTCTGCGGTGGCGTTGTCGGTGCTATTGTCGATTGATACGCTAAAAACGTGTGTTGTGTTAGATGCCTTGACTAAAAACCGCCACAACTCTAATCAGCAGTTATTAGGGCAGGGGATTGCCAATGTTGTGGTGTTTATGACCGGCGGCATGGTAGGGGCAGGCACAATGGGGCCGACGCTGGTTAATGTGAGCAGTGGCGGACGCACGATTAACTCCGCATGTTTAGAAGGCGGTTGGGTGGTGATTGCCATTTTATTATTGCCATCATTGCTTGCGTGGATACCGCTTGCATCTTTGGCGGGAATTTTGCTGGTGATTGCTTGTCGGATGTTTGATTGGAAAGCGTTTAGTTTATTAAAACACCCCGCTACCCGCTTTGATTTTGCGGTTATTGCCGCCGTGGTGATTGTTGCCGAAACAGTTGGCTTAATTGCCGCATCAGGAACCGGCATCGGTCTGGCAATTTTATTATTCATCCGTGACCAAATTCGGGTGTCGGTGTTGCGTTGGAAGGCAAGTTTAAAAGAGACTTCGTCAAAAACCTATCGCTTAGAATCCGAGCGGCGGCTCTTGCAGGAATACGGTGAAGAAGGGGCGTTGTATGAATTACAAGGGAATTTATTTTTTGGCACAACCGATCATTTATTTATGGAGTTGGAAGCCGATTTAGCGGTTCGCCGCTGGATGTTGTTCGATATGCGGCGTGTGCAATCTTTGGACTATACCGCAGCACATTTGTTTTCATTAATGCAAGACCGCTTAAAACAACGCGGCGGTGGATTATTATTCAGCGGAATGCCATCGAGTTTACCCAGTGGACAAGATTTACCGCGTTACATCAGTCAAGTCGGGTTAATTAATACGGACGGCGATGGTATTCGGGTTTTTGAAATCCGTGATCAGGCGTTAGAATGGATGGAGAATGCAATTTTAAGCACACAGGGTTGGGTACAATACCACGACCTGCCGTTATTGGATTTAACGCAGATAGAATTATTGCGTAAAATTGATGTAGCCACTATCGAAGCCCTGCGCCCTTGTGTACGCGAATTGAGGGTATGTGTCGGTGATATGATTTTTTCCGCCGGTGACGTGGGGGACAAGATTTATTTAATTCGGCGCGGTGTGGTACAAATTTTATTACCGCTAAAAAGTGGCAAACAGCATCATATCGCAACCTTTAATCAGGGCGATTATTTTGGTGAAATGGCTTTTCTTGACCATAATACCCGCTCTGCTCATGCGCAGGCGAAAACGGATTGCGCATTATATGTTTTATCGCGTCAAGAGTTTAATGCGCAAATTCAGCACAATCCGCTGTTGGGAATGCGTATTTTTGCCGGGATTGCCACTGCCATTTCCCTGCGTTTGCGACAAACTGACAGTGAATTATCGGTAATCGAAAATCGCTAATTGATAACTTTAATCTGGATAATACGATGACTTTCTCTTTACAAACCCTGACGACGCTGAATGAACAATTTGCGCATCCGCATCTTACTTTTGTTGCCGTTGAGGGCGATTTAATCAAAGCGCAATTGCGTTATGCAGAGCGCGCTGGGGTGGAGATTCATCTGCAAGGTGCGCATGTTACGCATTGGCAGTCTAATGATGGGGTGGAAAATTTATTTACCAGCAGCAGCGCGTTGTATCAAACCGGCGTACCGATACGCGGCGGCAATCCGATTATTTTTCCACAATTTGGTGCCGGTGATATGCCACAACATGGTTTTGCGCGTAATGCACGCTGGCGTGTGCTTGATAGTACAAGCAGCGACACTGACACGCGCTTAGTGCTGGCATTGACCGCTGCTGATTTAAACGAAAAACAGCGTCACGCTTGGCAACATGCGTTTGTTTTAACGTTAACGTTGACCTTAACTGAATTTACTTTAACCAGCGAGTTGCAGGTGCAAAATACCGATGTTGTGCCGTTTGCGTTTACGTTTGGATTTCATACTTATTTAGCGGTATCACAAATTACATCTGCTGAAATTAGCGGTTTAGCGTATTTAAATTACATGGATAATTTACTTGAAAAACAAATATTGACTGAACAACGTCCGCGCGTGCTGATTGACCGTTTTACAGATAGACGTTATCAGCAGATTCCTGATGAAATTTTCTTGACCGATACGGCAACAGGACGCACCGTAGCAATGGCAACCAGCGGCTGTCAGGATGCGTTTGTGTGGAATCCTTGGGCGACCGCAGAGGGCGGTTTTAAGGATTTAACGCCAGGGTCTTATCAATATTTCGTCTGCATTGAACCCGGTTGTATGCGAAAACAGGTGATGCTAAAAAACGGCGAACGATTTGTCGCTAAGCAACAGCTTAAAATTCAGCTAACTTCTTGATAATATGCGATTTTCAATTGAACTGATTGGTTATATTGCTGCATTTTGCACTACTGCGTCTTTTTTGCCGCAGGCGTGGATGACGTTGCGCACCAAAGATACGCGCTCTTTGTCATTGGGGATGTATAGTTTATTTACCCTTGGCGTATTGTTTTGGTTGATATATGGGGTTTATAAACGCGATTTTGCGCTGATTTGGGCAAATGCAGTGACATTGCTACTGGCAGCCAGCATTTTAGGCTTTAAAATCAGAAGTTTAATTAAGGGTGATGAGTAGTTTGCGTTAATAAATTGTTTGCTAAAATCGCAATCGCTAATTCTTCGTTAGTAGGAATGACCAAAATTTTGCACGCCGCCGTGCTATGTTGAATTTGCCCGGCATATAACGCAGGTTGTTGATTTTTCTCTTTATCGACTACCAGTCCTAAATGTTGTAAGCCTTCACAGCACAAAGCGCGTAATTCTGTGTCATGTTCGCCAATACCGCCGCTAAAGACCAGGGCATCGATTTTTCCCAGCACCGCATAATATGCACCGATGTATTTTTTTAACCGATATACCACCATTTGCCGCGCTAACTGTGCTTGTGCATCGCCTTGTGCAGCGCGGGCGGCAACGGTGCGCATGTCATTAGTGCCGCACACACCTTTTAAGCCGCTGTCATAATTGAGGATATGGGTAATGTCGGCTGACGATTGACCGGTGACTTGTTGTAAATAAGCACAGATTGCCGGGTCAATATCGCCACAGCGCGTTCCCATCATTAACCCTTCTAATGGCGTTAATCCCATGGATGTATCAACACTACGACCTTGCGCCACCGCACAAGCACTTGCGCCATTGCCTAAATGTAAAATGATTAAATTAGTGGCAGAGACAGGTTTATTTAACAGGCGCGAAGCTTGGGCGGTTAAATATTGATGTGACGTGCCGTGAAAACCATAGCGACGTATTTGCCATTGTTTATACATTGCCTGCGGCAATGGATAGTGATAAGCATAAGGCGGTAAAGTGTGATGAAATGCGGTATCAAAAACAGCAATTTGTGGCACATCGGCTAATTGCATTGCCACTTGAATACCTAATATATTCGCCGGATTATGCAACGGGGCGAGCGCGTTAAGACTAGTCAGTTGTGCGATGACTTTTGCAGTCACGACGGTAGGGTGCTGGAATAATTCGCCACCATGCACAACGCGATGACCAATGCAAAATAAATCGCTTAAATCATTTAATAACCCGGACTCTATTAAAGTATGCTGAATTAGTTGTAAGCCGTGTAAAGCGTTAACCACAGGTAAATGCTGCTGTTTTGTAACGGCTTGTCCGCCGATGAATTGTTGAAACGTATGACAACCTGATGGTTCGCCAATTTGTTCAATTAAGCCAAAACACAGGCGCGTTTGTTCAGGAAATTGAAACAGCGCGTATTTAAGAGAAGAACTACCGGCATTTAACACTAAAATTTTCATACAGCATAATAAAGTTTGTGAGTTAAGTTTTTTTTACGCTATCATAAAAGCGTTACAAACGTGAGTACAAATCGTTTGGTGCATATAACCGCTTTTGCCTTAGAAGGTTAAATAGCTGTTTTTTAGCGATACATAATGCGCGGCGGAATATTGCAAAAAAGCTTTTTCACTGTCGCTAAGGGGTCTTACCGCTTTAGCCGGCGAACCTAGATAAAGATGACCACTGCTTAATCGTTTACCTGATGGTACTAATGAACCTGCTCCCAACATGACATAATCTTCTAATACCGCATCGTCCATAATAATGGCTCCGATACCGACTAAACAATAATCCCCGACTGTACAGCCATGCACTACTGCACGATGACCGATAGTGACACCTTGACCAATAGTTAACGGGTGATTATGTTCTGAATATTTACCAGCATGGGATACATGCAACACTGCACCATCTTGAATATTACTTTCACGACCAATACGAATACTGGCAACATCCGCACGAATCACGGCGGTCGGCCACACGGACACATCATCTGCAACGACAACATCACCGATAACCACAGCAGTTTCGTCAATATAGACAGCTTTTCCCAACACAGGTCTATGGGTTTGAAATACTTTAATCATTATTTGTTATATTTAACCTACTTTTTTAGTAAAGAAATAAGTATAATTTTAACCTAGTATCAAAAATTATCTTTTTTAGAATAACTATTATAGCGAGATAAAATTTATGTTACCTCATTTTCCCAAGTCCGATAGTATCATTGGACATCGAAAAACCGATTATTTTATCGCCAGTTTTACTTTTTTTTGTGTTGCTGTGTGCTTATTGTCAGATGCCCACGCCGATTTAGCCAAACAAAATGCTTTAGGTGTATGTGGCTGGGTATTTTTAATCGGCTTACTGTTAGGCGAGTGCAAATACGTCAGAATGCAAGTTATCATTGCTGTGGCTTTTGCCACTGTAGGCGAACATTTTGCCTCGGTGTATATGGGCGGTTATACCTATCGTTTTCAAAATGTACCTGCATATGTACCGCCCGGTCATGGCATGGTGTATTTAACCGCTGTGGCGTTAGGGCGTTCAGCTTTCTTTCATCAGCATGCACGCAAAATCGCGCGGTTTGTCGTTGTCGTGTGCGGGGTATGGTCACTATGGGGGATTAGCGGTATACCTGAGCAGGGTGACGCGGTCGGCGCACTCTTGTTTTTTGTGTTTTTAGCGTATCTGTTTAAAGGGCGTTCGCCGATGGTTTACCTAGCGGCTTTTTTTATTACTACTTGGCTAGAACTCATCGGTACCGCAGTGGGAACCTGGAAATGGGCAGCGATTGACCCGGTGCTAGGGCTACCGCAAGGAAATCCGCCCAGTGGAGTTGCCGCGTGGTATTGCTTAGTAGACGCAGTGGCAATCAGTTGGGCAGAACCCTTATTGCATAGATTTAATCAATTATTTGCATGGTTGCAACTAAAAGTTTTTTCACATACCCTTAATACGGACTAATTAATTTTTTGATTTAAAGCTTCTAATAAATCAATAACTTGCGTAGATAGTGGGACAACTTTTTGATATTCGGCTTCCGCTTCTGCACCTTTACCTTGGGTTTTTAATTCAACCACTTGCTTTACTTCCGCGTGAAAATCGGCATGAACTTTTTCTAAAGTGTGCATTTCAGCCTCCGTACTGTATCGTTCCAAGCCGGTTGAATAAATCCATTTGCCCAAATTGCAATCCCGATGTGAAACCGCTTCTGCCACCGTGACTTTTTCCAGATCGTCTAAAAATAACCGCAATTTCATCTTCCAAAGCTGATGGTGTAGCTTGGCTAATGAAAAATCCAATACAACCCCTGTTTCCATCCTCTTGTCCTCGTTCAATATAATAAGCACCTTACATTCGATGTAAGCATAGACTGACAAGCTAACATGAATTTAATCAATGCACAATGTGTAACAGCATATAAACATGACAATATGATGACAACAAGCAAAGTGGAGTACAAACATCCGTTTTTGCACCCCTAATTGTAATTTAAACCGCTTTATCGGCAGTATCTTGTGTCATTTTCAGCAGCACTACGATTTTTATCCCTGCAAAAATCACCGCACTGTACATTAACGGCGCGGTTAAATACGGTGGATAATACAATGCAAAACGTTCTAAATAGACGGCTAAATTCGGCTCAGGATAACGACCTGAAAATAAATAAAAACTGCCGTTAGAAATAATAAACGCCATTGACGTAGCAACAAACAATACGCCAAATTGTTGTACTAATTCTAATATATTGAATTGTTTAAATTTTTTGCTGTAAAAACCCGCCAGCCACAGCACGCCATAGGTTGGGACTAACGCGATGTAGGCTTTTGAAACGCAAAAATCGCTCACCCAAAAATGACTGATGGCGACATAATCAATCAAACCTGCCAAGCCGAGCAAAAAAGCAAAAAAGCCCACGCGCGAACAATACAGACCGGCAAAAAAGAACACCGCTAAGGACGCATCCGGCAGCGAAAATGCCGAACCAAAGTGATGCACACGGGTGGCTAACATTAAGCCGATTAATGCCACAAAGCCGCCGTGCAGATTGTATTTTTTCAACATGTCATTCATGGTAAAACCCTCAAGAAGTTAAAGATTAGGCGTATAACGCAAGGTAAAAAAGACGTTTAAATCATCTGTATTGTAACCTGCTACCGTTTGATATTGCTTATTCAAGATATTATTCACCTTTGCCTGCAAGGTTAGTTGTTTAAATAAGGTATATTCTGCGCGTAAATCTAGCGTAGCAAAACCACCAACCCGCCGCGTGTTGGCTAAATCATCAAAACGCCGCCCTTCGGCACGCACACTGAACCCTGCGCTAAAATCCTCAAGCCGTTTATCGACATCCAAACGAAACGTTTGTTGCGCCCGGCGCGGCAATAATTTTCCTGCATTTGTGCCATTTTCTCGATTGCGCGGGTCAAGCAAGCTTAAGTTGCCTTGAACATTCCATCCGAAAAGTTGCGTGCTGGCGTTGGCATCCATGCCGCGAATCCGTGCTGTGCTGATATTTTTTGGGATAAACGTGCTATCAAATGCAATTAAGTCTTGAATATCAACCTGATAGAAATTAACCGCCCACTGTCCCCAGCCCTGTTTACCGCTTATGCTGGTTTCATAGTTTTTTGAACGTTCAGGGCTTAAAGTCGCACTGCCAAAGCCCGGATAATACAGTTGATTAAAGGTAGGGGCTTTATAAGCCGTGGCATAGGAAGCCGAAATATCAAATGCGTCTAAAAAATGATACCCGTATCCGGCATTCCAAGTAATGCGATTGTTGAATTGTTGATTGTGGTCAAAACGCCCGCCCAATAACAGTTGATGATCTTGATAGCGACCTTGATATTGCACAAAACCGGCATGATTGTCGCGTTGTGCTTCAGCATATTTTACTGAGCTTTTCACCGCGTCTGATAAATAATCATAGCCCAAGGAAAGAATAGAATTGTCTGCCAAAGTAAAATCATTTTGTGCCGACACAGACAACCGTGCGGTGTTAAAACTGCTTTTATCCACCCCGTTTAATTTGTTTTTACTGCGGTCACGGCTTTCGCCCGCTTTGAGAGTAAAATTCCAAAAATCGGTGGCTTTAAACTTGATTTGTCCGCCGATGACTTGCTGGCTAAAACGTTCCTGATTTTGCGCACTGCCATCAAATTCATTGTAGCCATTTGCATATAAACTATTGAATTCAAATAATAATCGGTCAGAAAATTTATATCCTACGCGCAACGAACCCGAATGATTATTAAAACCGTCGTGGTCGCGTTCTACGGTAAAACAGCCGTATTTTAAGCCGCTGTCACAACTGTTAAAGCCTTGGGTTTGTTCGTGCGTTAAATTGACGTTGTACCAGCTTTTTTCGTCTTTTCCCGACACACCGGCACTGACACGATAATGATTGTGACTACCGGCACTCGCACTGAATACCGGTTTGGCTTTGCTATCTGCGCCGCTGCGGGTGTGAATATGAATTACCCCACCAATGGCTTCTGACCCGTATAAACTGGATTTTGCCCCGCGTACCACCTCGATAGTATCAATTTCGCTAATGGGTAAATCTTGAAAAGCCGTTGTTCCTGACGTAACCGACCCCACGCGCACCCCGTCAATTAACACCAAAACGTGGTCTGCATTGGTACCGCGCATAAAAACCGAGGTTTGTTTACCTAAACCGCCATTGTTCGTCACATTGACACCGGCAATGCCGCGTAATGCTTCTTCCACGGAATTAACTTGCAAGCGTTCAATATCTGCCCGTTTAATCACGGTGCTGGACACCAGATTGGTTTTTTGTTCAGTGCGGGTTGTGGTAATGGTGACAGGTGATAAGGTTTCGACAACTTCATCCTGTGCTTGACACAAGGTGCTGAAACTTAAAAGAAAAAAGAAAAGCTGGGGGAAAGTGTTGTATTGCATAATGTCCTCTGCGCCGCCCGCGCATGGATTGAAAAAAATCGCAGCAGCAGAACAAACACAGAAATAGACAACGCGCCATCTACTTCGTACATAGCCCGCCGCTACGGAAGAATAGTCCTTAAGGCAGGTCTCCGGGCTGATAAGTGGCTGATTTTAAAGCCCAACTTCTCACCTTCCCATATCTGTTGATACAGTGGTCTTCGAGAGGTTTTTACTTATTTACCGTTGCGGGGGCAGCGTCGGCTTTGTGTGTTACGCACCGACTTCCCATTTAAGCTTTTGTCTGTAAGAGAAAAAGCACCAGAAAGAAGGGGCGCGATTATAGAGAGTTAATGCAAAATTGCAACCTTAATTTAAAAAAGGTCAGAATGTGTTGAAGGATGAGGGCGGGGAAATTTAACGGCTAATCATGGCGCGCCCGAGACGACTCGAACGTCCGACCTTTGGCTTCGGAGGCCAATACTCTATCCAACTGAGCTACGGGCGCGTATGAAAGTTAAGCATTATACCTGATTTGTCGCTATTTACGATAACATTGTTTTTAAGTGTGATAAGTTAGCGCGACCCCGTTCTTTCATCACTGCGCGGTCTAATGGCTGTTTATGCGGCCATTCCAAATCATCCTCCGGTAATTCTGCTAAAAACCGACTCGGTTCAGACTCTGCAATTTCTCCATAACGTTTGCGATGGGTACAATAACTGAAAGTACAAGAACGTTGCGCCCGCGTGATGCCTACATATAACAAGCGTCGTTCTTCGTCAATGGTATCGGCTTCAAGACTGTTTGGAGGCGGTAATAAATTTTCTTCCATGCCGATTAAAAATACATGCGGAAACTCTAAACCCTTGGCGGCGTGTAACGTCATGAAACT
>JACCEE010300245.1_pt1 | contig 36872 bp, 32 predicted proteins | sample 7449931 | NCBI WGS metagenome assembly JACCEE01 (sample SAMN15323457, study PRJNA562643) | freshwater metagenome | isolation source: river surface water | place: USA:Blue River Watershed | collected 2017-08-19 | reverse complement strand
TGATCATAAATATCCGAGCCAACTTACTCCGAAGAACGCATTCTGTCAAAGTTTTCTTAGGGTTAGGGGTGCTTCTTACCACCCTTACAAGTCATGCTGCACCTCATTTTGAAGAAAATATCATCATATCTGTTGGGGAACATAAAGAGCTTAAGCTCCCCAAACTTCAGAAATTTACCCTGAGTAATAGTGATTGTCTGACGCACAAGTTCATTGAAAAGAACAAAACCATGCTGATTAAAGGGAATAAAGTCGGTTATTCCGAGCTTATGGTCTGGGAAAAAGAGGGAGAAAAAAAGACCTTTAGAATCTACATTTTAACCAAGCAAAAGCAATTACAAATACTTCACCTTGTTCAGACTATAGAAACAGCTGGTCTTACAACAGAAGTTGCTGGCCCCTATATTCTGATTAAGGGTGAACTTAGAACCCTGAGTAGCTACCAACTAATCAAAAAGCTAGAAAAAGAAAACAAAGACGCCATCCAAGCTCAGGGCCATCTGAGTCCAAAGCTCAGAAATCAAATCGTCGGAGAAGTCTATAAGGCTTTCTTAAATGAGTATCTTGATAACTTTAACTGCCAAGACCTTAACTATAATGTGATCTGTCGCTACTCACAGAATCATGCCCCAAGTAAGGAAGTTTTAGATGAGCTAAAAAACCGATTCAGTATCGATTTCGTCGCCGTCAAAGATTTAAAAAATAAAAACTATCTCGTCAAATTAAAGCTTATTCAACTGGAAAAACTCGACGGCGAAGAACTCAACTTAGGCTTAGATAAAATTTCAGGAAATCTTGGAGAACTTTTTCATAATGGACTCATCAGCGTTATTGAAAAAAACCAATTTCTTCTCAATAAAAGTAATCTCCATCTTTCAACACTTGCAGAACCTGAAACAGTTATTAAGCTCGGTCACCCAGCGCAAATAGACGTGGGTGCCGAAATATCCTTTCCTGTGGCCAAGAACAGAACAGATGGAGTGGTACAAAATACAGAATGGAAGTTTGCGGGACTTCGGATAAAACTAGAACTCAATCAATTAGGAAACCAGTTCCAAATTAATTATGAAACAGAGTTTTCTCGTCCCATAGATAACGACTCTAAAATATCAGGAAGCAAAGAGAAATCTTCTCTCAACATCAGCATCAATAAACCAATACAAGTTTTTCAAATAGGTTTTAAAACCGATGGGGCCAATGTCTCTAGTCTTCCTTGGTTAGGGGCAGTCCCTCTTCTTGGTGAGCTTTTTAAATCCAAGTCCAACCAATCAAACTATAAAAAAATCACAGGCATTATTGTGCTGGAGGAATATGAGTCTTAAATTACACCATTTTAGAGAAGAAACATCGTCTCCCCTTCTGGCCCCACTCACTGGCGAAGTTTTCTATGCCCATTTTAAAGAGGTTTATCTTAAAAGTTTAAGTCAAAAAAAAGAAAACACGTTTGAGGAACTTTTAGAAAGGGCGCAACATGAACTTGAAGTCCAAGAACTAAATGAAGAGCTAAAAGAAACTCTTCATGCTTGGTTCCAAAATATCCATGAGCTTAAGTTTATCAAAGAAGAACTACAGAAAAATGACTTGAGAGAAATCATACTCCACAACGAAAATGAGATGCACTGTGAGACCAACGAAGGACTTATTTCAACTTATTTACAACTAAATGCTTATGATTATCAAACGGCCCTCGAAGTTTTAGCGTTAAGACATCATCAAGCTTGGAATTATAGTAAGCCTTTTGTGAGTTTTGGTGTCAGGCTCCTAGGGAAAGACTATCGAGCCACCTTAGTGCACGAAGCAATCTCTCCTCTAAAAAAATCAAAACTTTTCTTGAGACGTCTCTCCTGCCAAAGTTTAAGTCTTGAAGACTTTGACCTTCCGGAAGATGTCAGGGAGTTTCTTCGACAACTCATTATTGACAAAAAAAACATTCTTATCGCTGGAGCCACAGGTTCAGGAAAAACCACCTTTCTTAAAAGTCTTATGCAAGAGATTTCGTCCTCAGAGCATTTGGTGGTCATTGAAGACACTCATGAACTAGGAGGTGCCCATACTCAAGTAAGTTTTCTTCTAGGAGAAGAGCTTCCTTATAAAACGATGAAAGATCACTGTGCCTATGCTTTGCGCATGAGACCTGATCGTATGATTATAGGAGAAATGCGCTCCCATGAAGTCGTCCCCTTTCTTCTGGCCATGAATACGGGTCACAAGGGCCTTATGAGTACATTGCATGCCAATTCAGCTGCGGACTCTTTAAGTCGTCTGGCCCTTTTGTTTGCACTTTACTCCGAAAACAGCACACTTTCCTATGAGCTTATTATGAAACTCGTATGCCACAATATCGAATATGTTGTTTTTTTAGAGGAACGTAAAGTCAGTCAGATCATCAAGGTTTTAGGAGTTGAAGATTCAAGGCCCTATTTTAACTATGTGTGGGGAGAAGAACAAGCTCATGACGAACGAGACACTTATTCTCATAGAAAAACTTCCCTTCAATAAAAAAATCCTCGAAGAGATGTTTTAAGAAATACTTATCTCCCTCCCAGAGAGGGAGATCAAGAAGCTTGTCATTAGAAATCCACTCAAGAACTCCTTCAGGATTTTCATTTTTCATCACACCTGAAAAATCATGAGCGACATAAAGGAAAACAAACCAATCGTTGCCTTGAGGATCAAACTTGGGAAAAAGGATGTGACCTTTAAACTGAATCTTTGAAATCTCTAAACCACTTTCTTCAAAAACTTCGCGTTTGGCACATTCCAAGGCAGTCTCACCTGCTTCGAATTTCCCCCCCAGACCGTTATATTTTCCCTTATGATTATCGCCGTCACGTTTACAGCGATGGATCATAAGGGTTTTACCGTCTTTAATAATGTAGACTAGGGTTGCTAAAATCATCTTCTGAGAAGTAAGGCATTATGAAGTTCACGAGAAATAAGCTCAGTGGAAGTGGCAGGAACGAGAAAGCTCATGCTACTGGCAGAAACTCCAAACTGCATCATACGAATGGCAGGTTTTCCTTGAGCTAAAGCAAAGAAAACATCGAAGACCTGAGAAGAGGCTTGATCCATATCATTTCCAATAAGGGAAATGAGGGCCAAGTCTTCTTCGATCTTCACGCGGGCAAATTCAGAAAGCTCTTTCACCACATCATCATTAAGAAATTTCTGTTCAGGAACAAGAAAGTTCACATGACTTGCGCGAAAACTAAAGAAGTCAGTAGGGATTTTATAGCGATCAATGATATCGAAAATATTTTTACTAAAAAGGGCCTGGGGTAAGACCTCGTTACTTTCAACTGTGACAAGGGTTTGTTTCTTCATCACGGCCAAGGCACGAAGGAAAGGAAGATGATCTACACTTGGGCGTATCCAGCTTCCACCTTTTTGAGGCTCAATGCTTGAACCTACGAAGACAGGGATATTTTCGCGCATCACAGGAAGAAGGGTCTTAGAAAAAAGAACCTTAGCCCCTAAATGGGCCATCGCTGAGGCTTCGTCGTAAGTGAGCTCAGAGATAATCTTAGCTTCAGGTACAAGACGAGGATCTGTTGTAGCTACACCGGGAACATCAGTCCAAATCTGAAGCACATCAGCTTTAATCACCTCGGCCATCAAAGCTCCAGAGAAATCTGAACCTTCACGTCCAAGTGTTGTGGTGTCGCCCTTCACGGTGGAACCAATAAAGCCTTGGGTCACAACAACAGTCTGCTCGTCAGCTAAAACTGGAAAAAGATGTTCTTCAGCTTGCGCCTTAGTGAGATCCATCAAAGGCTGAGCACGACTCCAATCAGAGCTTGTCTTTAAAACTTTGCGTACATCAAAGAAAACAACTTTCTTTTGTCCCTTAAGCGCCTGTCCTAAGGCATCAGCAAAAAGGCGGGAAGACATGCGCTCCCCCAAAGAATAGATCTGATCCATGATGCGAGGAGAACACTCACGAAGCTTGGCCACACCAAGAATCAGGTCACGGGCTTCATGGAAGACTTGCTCAAGATCCTTGAGTGTTTCAGAAGAAACATTAAGATCCTGAGCGATTGTTCTATGGCGAGTTTCAATTTCAACGAGCACATTTAAAGAAACCTGCTCACCTTCCGTCTTCGCCGTTTGGGCCAAACGCTCCAGCATATTGGTGGTGTTATAGGTTGCCGAGATGATCACAATGCGAGTGTCGGAATAACTCTTCACGACCTCAGCGCAGCGGCGCATGGCCAGTGCATCTTTAACAGAACTTCCACCAAATTTAGCGACAATTCCATTTCCCATATGAAAACCTTCTCGTCTTTTTTAATCTCGGGTCAATTTCTTATAAGTCACACGATGAGGAATGAGGGCTTTATCGCCTAAGCGACGACGCTTGTCCTCTTCGTAATCCGCAAAGTTACCTTCAAACCACACGGCCTGACTCTCGCCTTCGAAAGCGAGAATGTGAGTCGCGAGGCGGTCTAGGAAGTAGCGATCATGCGAAATCACCACTGCGCAACCGGGAAATTCTTGGAGAGCTTCCTCAAGGGCGCGAAGAGTATTCACGTCAAGATCGTTGGTAGGTTCGTCGAGAAGAAGAACGTTTCCGCCTTCTTTAAGAACTGTAGCAAGGTGGACGCGGTTTCTTTCACCACCAGAAAGCTCAGTGACTTTCTTATGATGGTCATCACCGCTGAAGTTAAATTTGCCAATGTATGCCCTAGCGTTCACTTCACGGTTTCCAAGCTTAATAAGATCAAGTCCGCCAGAAATAAGTTCAAGCATAGTCTTGTTAGGATCAAGGTCACGCCCCTGATCAACGTAAGCAAGCTTGACCGTGTCACCAATTTTGAAAGTCCCTTTATCTGGACTTTCCTGACCAGTGATCATTTTAAAGAGAGTGGTTTTACCAGCACCGTTAGGACCGATAATACCAACGATTCCTCCAGGAGGAAGTTTGAAAGTGAGGTTATCGTAAAGAACCTTCTCACCGAAAGCTTTAGCAATCTGGTTGGCATCAATAACCACGTCACCAAGACGAGGTCCGGGTGGAATGAAAAGTTCTGTGGTCTCATTGCGCTTTTCAGTTTGCTCTTGAAGACGCTTTTCATAGTTAGAAATACGCGCTTTAGATTTTGCCTGACGGGCCTTAGGAGAAGAACGAATCCACTCCAATTCTTCTTTAAGAGATTTCTGTCTCTTACTTTCAGATTTTTCTTCAACCTGAAGACGACTAGCTTTTTGTTCAAGCCATCCAGAGTAGTTTCCTTGATAAGGAATACCGTGTCCTCTATCAAGTTCCAAAATCCAGCCAGCGACGTTATCAAGGAAATAACGATCGTGGGTAACGGCGATAATTGTGCCTTTATAATTTTGAAGATGCTTTTCAAGCCAAAGGACAGTTTCAGCATCGAGATGGTTGGTAGGTTCGTCGAGAAGAAGAATATCTGGCTCTTGAAGAAGAAGACGACACATGGCCACACGGCGCTTTTCCCCCCCTGAAAGGGTTCCGGCTTTTTGCTCGCCTGGAGGACAACGAAGGGCATCCATCGCTAGTTCAAGACGGCTGTCGATTTCCCAAGCATTACAAGCATCAAGTTGATCTTGAAGCTTGGCTTGCTTCTCAAGAAGCTTGTTCATTTCATCATCGCTCATAGGCTCAGCGAACTTGGCATTGAGTTCGTCGAAGGCCTTAAGAAGATCGATAGTGCTTTGAACACCTTCTTGAACAATTTCTTTGACAGTTTTATTTGGATCAAGTTTTGGTTCCTGCTCGAGGTAACCAACGCTGTAGCCTTTAGAGATTGTGACTTCTCCGAGGAAGTCTTTATCAACACCGGCCATAATGCGAAGAAGAGTTGATTTACCAGAACCGTTGAGACCGAGCACGCCGATCTTCGCTCCATAATAGTAAGAAAGAGAGATGTCTTTTAGCACATGCTTTTGATTGTAGGCTTTCCCTACTTTGTACATGGAATAGATAATTTGCTTGTCATTGGTCGTAGTGGCCATGAATGAACTCCCTATAGTCTTAGTCTAATGAACGGCTAAAGCTATTACAGGGAATAGGCTTATTCAATTAAAAAAACGCGAAAGAGACTAAACAGATAAACAAAATATGCTGACAAGAAAGAAAGGCATAAAATCAAAAACTTAAGCCCGGCTAAGAGCTTTAAAAAACGTGTAAAACTCTCCTCTTCTAAGGCCCAGGCTGAACTGATCAACTCTTTGAGTTCTGACTTAAGTGGGGTCCCTTTATTTTGCCATCTTTCGAGTAGTTCACGACTACGAGCAAAAAGAAATTCAAAGCGTTTATCTTTGTAGGAAAGAAGAGAGACGATCCCTGATTCCTGCAAGGAAGAGCGAACAGAAAGTCCGGCATCTGAGAGGATGAGCAAACTATAGTACGAAGAAAAAAGTGGGGAAAAAATTGAAAAGAGGCGTAGACGTAAGAAACGAAAAATGAAGTAGTATGAAAGAAAACCTCCCCCTTGCAAAACCATCATGAGAAAGGAAATTTTCAAATTCAAATGAAGCTCTAAAAGTGAAGCACTTAGGAAAGCAAAAATCCAAGTCACCAAAGCAATAAGGGCAAATTGAGCAAAGCCTCCCCAGAGTTCTTTTTTGATCTTAGTCTCAAATTGCAAATCTTTCCCTAAAGCTTCACGCAACTCAATGAGTACCGAACGCAAAGGAGTTCCATAACGTCTTCCGTACTCAAGCACCCGTCCCGCTAAAGTGGTATAGAATTTAAACTGAGGAAGTTCGATTGAACCAAGGGCACCTTTCACCCCCAAGGAGGCTTCTAATTCAGAAAGAATCCTTAAAAGCTTTTGCCCGTGTTTAAGCGAAAACTCCGAAGAATAAGTCTTGAGAAAACGTTCAAAAGACTCACTGAACCTGATCCAAAAGGATTCAGGAAGAAAGGAAAGGGAAAGTGAAAAAATAAGAGTAGGAATAATGATTTTTAACATGCTAAAATAACAAGCAAGCGGCGTGCCAAAGGGGCATAACAAAAGTACAAGTCGATTGACTGCCCCCTTAAGCTATGACAGAAAGGGCCCATGGACCAAAGTAAACTAAACCTAAATAATCTAGAGATAGGATCAGTCGAATCCTCAACACTCGTTGAAGAGCGTCGTCTGTTTTTAGAAGCTCAGGTGGAAAAGCTACAGTTCATCTGCGATCGCTTGAATCCTTACGAGCAAATTCCAGATTATCTCAAAAAAGAATTGCGCCAAGTAGGTTTAAGCGATCTCCTAGACGGCTCTTACGATCCTTTTGCCCTCACCAATAAACTCATACTCCTCATGGAAAACACCCTCGAAGAGTTGGAGCTTTATAAAAATGTCTGAGTCTCAGTTTCAGTCCTATCCCAAAAGGGAACTTCACCCCGCGACCTTACGCGCTTTTAAAGATGGCCACCCTTGGGTGACGATCGATTCTTTTAGTAAGCGTTTTCCTCAAGGGGCTTCCTTCGTCATAGGTATCAATAAGGGCGGACATGAAGTGGCCCTCCTTTTAAATGACCCAGGTCATCCCGAAATCAAAGCAAGACTCTGGGGCTTACTCCCTCTTAAGCAACCTGATTTTGATAAAGACCTCCTCTTTCGTTTTGAACGGGCCTTCGCAAAACGCACAGACGAAATAAGAAACGAGAGAGAAAATTACTACTTAGTTTTTGGAGAGGGAGATCAAATCCCCGGACTCTTTATCCAGAAAATGGGTAAGGCCATCTTGGTTCACTACTACTCAGGCTTCTGGAAAAAACACGAAGCCCAGTGGCTTAAAGTCTTTAAGTCTGCCTGGAAAGGCACAGAAGAAATTTGGATTCAAGAGCGCAATAAAGAACAGAAGGTAGAGATACGTCCTCTGGGAAATTTTGAGGCAGACTTCACTCTTAAAGAGTTTGGTCTTAATTATAAAATCACTCTAGGTTCCAATTACGATTACGGTATCTATACCGATATGTCTTCAGTAAGAAAGAGACTACTCCCTTTTATTCATCCTGAAGCCAAGGTTTTAAATCTCTACTGCTACACTGGTGCCTACTCTCTTTTCACTCTCAAAAATGGAGCGAAGGAAGTTGTCTCAGTCGATCTCTCATCAAAGTATCTTGAGTGGTTGGAGCAAAATATCGCTTTAAATCCCGAGCTGGATAAGAGCAAGCACCGTTCCGTCAATCTGGCCGTCAAAGAAGCTTTAAGAGAGTTTAAAAATAAAAATGAACTCTTTGATCTCATCATTTGTGATCCTCCTTCTGCTTCCTCTGACGGAAACAAAATGAGTTCGGCTTTTAAAGCTTATGACGAACTTTTTCCACGTCTTGTGGAGCTTCTCGCCCCTCAAGGCAAGCTTCTCATTTTCATCAATACCCATCAGGTGAGTTTTTCTAAGTGGCGCCAGAAGGTCACAGAACTTGCATCAAAAAACCCTGACCTCAAAATTGTCAAAGAGTTTCATCTCGAAGAAGACTGCACTCGCATTAAAAATTTCCCAGAGGGTGATTACCTGAAAGGGATAATGCTTGAGAGTTAGTTTTATTCTTATTTTTATAAATTCCTTCATTTTCTCCTAACCATTTCCTGATAGTGACGCTTCTGAGTTTTTCTTGTTACCTCTAATGATTTCAAGATCGCTTCCCCTAGGCTTCAATCATTCCATGTTCTTTTAAGGAGAATTTAAATGGAATTAAGAAAGCAAAATGCAAAATTACTTATCGGTGCTCTTATCACTCTTATAACCTTCGGAACCACACAAACCTTTGCCGCTGGTTTTGAAAAAACAGTCATGTGGTCTGGTCGTTGGGCCGGTGTCGCAGGTGCTGCGACCGGTGCAGTCGAAGGTGCTGATTCAATTTTCTACAACCCAGCTGGTTTAGTTCAAGGCGGAGAAAAAGAAGTTTCCTTAAACTATTCTCCCCTTTTCACTCAGACCTCAGGCGCTCAAACGAAAAACGATGAAAAACTTGATAGCAAACACCTTACCAAACATGTTTTCGGAGCAACTTCTAAAGTTAACGTAAATAAAGACATTGCTCTCGGTGCAGGTTTTTATGTTTCCGGTGGAAGCGGTTCAGAATTTGATTATGTTGACTTCAGTGGAGTCAATGCCAACTATAATACTCTCAAACCAGCGGTTAAAAGTGATGTAAAAATTCTTGAAGTTGGTCTTGGTGGAGCCTATCGCCTCACTCAGAACCTTTCAGCAGGTGTAACTTGGAGAACATCTATTGCACAAGCAGATTTCTCTTCAGCTGACGTGTCACTCACTTCTTATGGAAACGCCCTTATCAACACCGTATTCAAAGAAATGAAAGGTGAAAACTATGAAGGTTTTCGTCTTGGTCTTCAATATGCCAATACTGAAAAGACTTGGGGTTTAGGGGCCAGCTATCGCTCCTCTATTGACCTTGCTCTTGATGGCAAAGCATCAGGAGAAGCTGAATTTGCCAACCCTGCTGTTCCTAATACAAAAATGACAGGAGGGAATAAAACAACCCTCAGCACCGCTTTCCCACAACAGCTGAACTTCGGTGGATTCTATAAATATAACGAGCGTGGAACTTTCTTTGCTGAATACTCTTGGACAGATTACTCTGAAGACAAAGAAATCAAAATCTCTGGAGATGCTCTTAATTTAGGATCAACAAACGTTCTGACAGGCAGAAGCATTGTCCTCAAGTGGAAAGATGCCCACGCCATTAAAATCGGTAACGAGTACAACTTTGGTGATTGGGCCTTGAGAACGGGTTACGCCCTTACCAGCAGAGTGACTGACAAGAGCAATGTCAGTATCACTTTCACCGCCCCTGGTCTTGGCCACTCTTTTACTCTCGGAACAGGAACATCATTTATGAATAAGACTCTCTTCCTTGATATGGCCGGAGAATTCAGTATCGCCAAAGGCGACGGAGCACGATCAAACGGTATTCGCGGTGAGTACACAAGCCAAGCCTTGGGACTTCATACCTCGATTAAATATCTTTTCTAAAAACAATAAGGGCCAGTTTCGCTGGCCCTTTTTTTACTCTAAGCTCCTGTAAATTGAATAAATTGTGCATTTCCCTATATAAAAATACTGATTTTCAGTTCTTTTAATGAGTATGATTGCGAGCAAATACTTTATAAGGCTCCATGAAAAAAATCTTCGCTCTCATTCTTCTCCTTCTTTGCTCAAATCTCTGGGCCACAGAAATACAATGCCAAACAGATATCGAGGGCGTCGATGCTGTTATCAAAAAATCTCCTGATACGGGATTTTATTATCTTCTCGTTTTTCAAGGTAATGAAGTGAAGCCCATCCCCCTTACAAGTCAATCTATTGAAGACACGCCTAGCGTTTTTTGCTACAAGGACGAGCGTCTCTACATTGAGATCGACTTAAGTTCCCAAAAAGGGATGCTCCATGTGACCAATGAATCCAAAGTCAATTTAAGCGCTTGCTATAGCTCTGATAAAACATAAAAAAGGCCAGCATTGCTGGCCTTCTTATTACTTCACACTTTGTGTACTGTAATCGGAATAAGGAACCTTCTTCAAAACCTTTTGTGTTTTTATATAATCCATAAAGGCTTGAGCGTAGTCCAAATAAGTATCTTCAGTTCTTCCTTCTTTTTGAATTTTCGCAAACAAGGCATAACCATCTTTTCCAGAGGCAATATAGTCACTAGTAATCACAACATAGTTTTTCTTATTGTTAAGAGCTGACCACTTATGAGATTTTCTATCTCTTACTTGAATCTTACTTATACGACTCCCTTTTTGAGCCTTTAGATTTACATTAAAGCGAAGGCCAGCGGCATAAGGATAAGCCCCAGTTGAACCACCAGGCTCAAGAGCATATTCTAAAGCCTCTTCTAAAGCCTGCTTCACTTCTGAACCAGACATTTTCACATTCACAAGCTTATTGGCAAAAGGAAGAACCTTATAAACGTCACCGATAGAAACATCTCCCTTAGCAAGATCTGTTCTTACACCGCCACCATTTTGTAAGGCGAAATCAGCTGTTTTACTTTGATTAAGGAAACTATAGGCGACTATTGTGGCAATATCTGAACCATGCTTAGCTGTTTGTTCAGGAGTACAGATTTGACTACGTTTCTCTCCAGGAATACGCACTAAGCAAAAATCATCTTCGGCTTTAGCAACAATGGCCTTCTTCATTTTTTCAACTTCATTTTGATAGATAGCAAGCTTTTCTTCTGCCCCTTTATCAGGAGCAACATCTTTGGTTAAAAGATGAGGCTTGCCTTCACAAGAAACAACGTCTCCGGCCTCATTCCACCTGACATTGAGTTCACCGACAACAAGAGAATACTCCCATGATTGAACAACACAAGCTAACTTACCATCAGCATTTTTAGTGCGTACAGGATAATCATCGACAGGATTGAGTCCAAGATCTTTAAGATTATTACCAAGTAGTGTGTGGGAATCTCCCCCTACAACCACTCCCACGCCATGAAGCTTTGAAATAAGAGCAAGGTCATCGTCTAAACCAATATGGGTCACCAGAATAATCTTATTCACACCCTTTGAGCGAAGCTCATTAATATATTTCTGAGCACTTTGAGCCTCATCAAGAAACATTGTTGTTTTATCTGGGCTAGATGACTCTTTTGTTTTCTTGGATACAGTCAAACCAATAAGTCCGACTTTATGCCCATTCATTTCTTTAATAATATAAGGCGTGAAGTTTTCCCACTGAGTCTTTTGTGCCAACGGAGATTGTCCAACCTGAGGAAGGACATTGGCGCTAATGAGTGTGGGTGGACATTTTCCGCCTTTAAGGAAGTCAATGAATTTTTTTAGTCCAGCATCACCCTTGTCAAACTCATGATTTCCGAAGGTCATCACATCGAAACAAACCTCATTCATAAGTTCAGCGTCAGCTTTCCCTTCAAAAAGCGTATAAAAGAGATCGCCAGTCGTTGCATCCCCTGCATGAATTTTTAAAACATTAGGATGCTCATTGGAAAGTTCTTTCATTATACTCACTACACGAGGATAACCTCCAACATCAACACTCTCTATTTTATCAGCAGATTTTAGCTTCAACTGGCTAGCATTAAGCTTAGAGTGATGGTCATTCAGATGAAGGATTCGCACCATATCAGCGTCATAAATAACAGATTGCGGAGTATGAGAACAGGCTAAAGCCCCAACAAGACAAAGACTGAGAGATAAAATTTTAATCCATTTCATAAATCACCTCGGACAATAAATAAGAGACTCTTAGAATAAGGCTAAGTCAGGGCATTCCTCAAGAAAAGTCTAGCAATATTTATTGAACAATCTTAACCACCAAATTGCACTTCGTTTAACTAAAAAGACTTGTCGGCAGTCGTATTTTTCATCAGAATGCCAGAAAGAGAGTCTGGATATGCAAAACGGTCAAAGCAATAAAGATTACCAACTCGACTGCGCCTTCATTTTATTTGGCGTATACTTCCTCCTACATCCATTTTTTTTCCTTCTTGGCACATTTTTTTTTCCTCTGACCTACCACCATTACTACTTCGTTATCAATAGAGTCACAATTATAAGTTATTTTACAACTTCTCTTGTCGCTGCAATTTTTCTTATGAATCGTTTTACGACGAGGAAGGCCATTGTCACGGATTTATCGCTTGCCGCAATGGGATTGATTGTCCTTCTTAATATCTTTATCGACTACTCTACGAAAGGTCCTTCATATTTTTTTCGAGGGATTTTTTTTCTTTTTGCCGTTTCTTTCTTCGTTGATCGCATCAAGTTGCAAAAGAACTACTACTTCGCTCCCACAAAACCTTTCTTCATAATGGCACTGTTAGGAGTCGTCACTTCTTCTTTGGTCTTTTTTGAGCACAATCTTGCGTTCTCATTTCTTCGCCATCGTTTAGGAACCTATGAAGTTGTAAAAAAAGATGAAGAGCACATTTATTTAAAAAACCTTTCTTACAGTCTTCCTCGCGGTTGTCTTATCCTTAATCCAACAACGCACTTTGAGCACACTTTTAAATTTCAATTTATAGATTGCCAATTTGCTCAGAACAAACAGACCGAATTACTACCAAGTCGAATCACATTATCAGAAGGAAAAGACATTAATGAAGCTCAAGAAAAGTATAAACAAAAATATCTGTTCGACAGCAAGACAGAGCAAGGTCCAATGATTTCTTTGGAGAGTGCAAATTTTTACTGCAAAGAGACCATCAAAGATTCAAGTTTTATTTGCCTTCTGCTTAAAGATGCTGATATTTATGAAATATCCTACGATACCCATTTCCCCTCAAAAAAAGATTTTTCAAAAATCACCAAAGCCTTCGAACATGTTCTAAATGAGCCTTCAATCTAACATCACTCACAGCAACTGGACAATTAGTCTATCATTTTTTTGAAAGAACTTTTTTCAAAGAAATACCTTTCCCAATTTTGAGTTTTTGCCTTAAGCTTTTTAAATGATTATTAACAGTATGAACACTCATCCCAAGAATATCAGCAACGGTTTTGGCAGATTGATGGGTCCTGTATTGTTCTAAAATACTTTTTTCAGTATTCGTAAGTTCTTCAATATTAATTTCTTTGAAACATTCTTCGTCATTATACTTTTTGGTCACGCCACCAATCACCATTTTTCCTGTCATGGGATGCTTAAAGGGAGTGATACCGGAAATAAGCTCAAACTCATCTCCCCTAGTGTTCTCCGCTTTGTGCACAAGTTCAATTTCTATCGAAGGAAAACTATTCTCAATAATTTTTTCAAATCGCTCTTTACTGAAGCTCGACACAATATCAAAAATACTTTCTCCAATAATTTTCCGCCCCTTCAATTCAAAAAAATGATCATAGGCCATATTACTAAAAACAACAGTTCCATCAAGATTGGCGACCCAAATCCAATCTGAAGATTTTCTTATTAAATGTAAATGCCGAAACAAAAGAGCATCATAATCACCAATAGAGTGAATCACCCCAAGGACCTCTTCTTTCGCTGGTCGAGGCTTCCAAAATTCAATTTGAGTAAATGACGTCTCATTATTTTTTAAAACTACTCTGAGTTCAACATTTACACGAGCTTGTTTGGAAATTTTTTTGAGAGCGTTCTCATACTGAAACAAATCGACTGAACAAATATATTGATCAAGACATTGCTGTTCGGCTTTGAAATCGAAATAGGCATTTGCTTCAGGAGACATTTCTTCAAGGAGAAACGAATGTCCATTATCAATAAGCTTCCCTTTGAAAAAAAGATCAGGAAAACCAACTTGTCCACATTCTAAGGGGTGCGAGCTGAGATGAGAAACTCCCGCATCAACAAGGTAACACGAGATGATATATCGCCCTTGAGCATTGGTATGAAGTTTGGAAAAGTTTCGAAGACAGCATTTCATCCCAGATTTATGATGCATTTTATGATTTAATGACACCCTTTCACCAGAAAACAGTTTTACTTTTTGCTCGTTTGTAAGTCGTTGAGCAAAATCTCCTAGTTCCTCTCTTCTTTTCCCGAGAAGGTCTTTTTTATGACTTCCTATTATATGAGAAAAAAAGGCATTACAATTAACAAGGACTGAAGTTGAAAGTTCCTCCGAATCCTGAAGTTTAAAAACAGCTATGGGAATGGGAAGATGATCATAAAGGTCCTCATCAATTTTTCCTTCTAAAAATAAAACATCTAAGTTTTCCATAGAATTTCCGCTCGAGAGAGCTTCTCAAAATAAGAAAGACACGCCAATGCATCGGCTGAAATCATACCAGACTGAACTTAATTTATTCTTAACTTGAACTTAGATTTTACCCAAACTTGAAAAATGTTTCTATCAACGCTCCACAAGCTTTGATTTCACAAGCTTCTCACAGAAACGATTCCACAGAGAATAGAACTTAGCTAGCTAATAATAGCTCAATAATTCATCAACACGTTTTTTTTAAAACACCGAAAATAACTGAAATCTAATTCAGGTGGCCCCATATGATACTTAAAAGTCAATTGCCTTGTGTTTTTGTAGATAACTTTGAAAAAAATGAAATCGACCTTTATCTCAAGATAGCCAACACTCGGCTTGAAAAGTGTCTTTCTGCGACTTCCCAAAACCTCTCTTTAGATGAGAACGACCTCATTATCCTCATTCAAGTCTTCAATCTTATGAGAGAAACTTTTTATGAGAAGAAAGTAATGGATATCTATTTCATAAGTCGCCTTGGCTTTCGCTATCTAACAATCATCACAAAAAAAGGTATTTCGACAGACCTAAATCAACTCTTCGTTTTAAAATCTCTCATCACTGAAATTGAATCCCGTCTCAAGATACTGCCAAACATTATTCTTACCAATAACGAGGTAAAACTGTGAAGCCCAAGGATAAAGAGAGTATTTTTTTGTCAGATGATGAACATATTGAGCTTTTACTGGCTGAATATCTCGAACTCGATAAAATCGTAAAAAAAGGAGAAACAGATTATGAAAATCTTCTTTCTTGTTACGAGCTAATTTTAAAGGAACTCGAAGAGAAAGCTCATATGGTTTCAACCTATTTAGACAAATCTAAGCCAAGTGCTGAAGACAAAATTGTTTTTAATAAAATTATTAAGGCTCAATAACCCTAGGATATTCTGTGAACTCACTCGAAAAAATGAAAATTGGAAAAAAACTGGCCATTGGATTTGGAACATTAGGAGTCCTTCTTTTCTTTATGGTTGTCGTTGCAATGATTAGTCTTTCAATATCAGGTAATAGCATCCAAAACATGGTCTATGACCGCTTCCCCAAACTAGTCGCAGCAAGCTCTGTCATCAATGGACTAAATGCCGTGGCACTAAAAACACGAAATATGACACTAACGACCAATAAGGAAGAAATAAAAAGAGATTACGAACAAATCACTGAAATTAGAAAAGAAGTAGGAACAGCACTCAACAAACTTGATGAAACACTTACCACTCCTAAGGGGCGTGAACTGATAGAGCAAATCATGTCGATAAGAGAACGTTATGTCCCCTTAATGCAAAAAGTTCAAGACCTTGCACTCGAAGGAAAAGCAGTTGAAGCGCAACAAATACTCATCACTCAAGAACAACAATTATTAAAAAACTATATAAAAGCCGTGGAAGATATTGTCGACTATATAACGGCCGTGATGGACAAAGAAGGGAATGATGCCAAAACACTTTACATCACAAGTCTCATTATTCTTTTGCTCGTTTCTATCGGCTCTTTGATCATCGCCTATACTTTAGCCAAAAAAATCACAAAACAGATCACTGTCCCTATTTCGACAATTGTTTCAAAAGCTGATGAGCTCTCTTTAGGCGTAGCTGAAAATATACCAAGCGAACTCATTTCGAGAGAAGATGAAATCGGTGATTTAGGAAAATCGTTTCAAAAACTAGTCGGAGTGACACAAGAAAAGATTGCTCTGGCCAATAGCATCGCTTCTCGAGATGTGAGCAAAGATGTTATTCTTGCATCCCAGCGCGACGCTTTAGGACTTGCGCTTAAAACAATGTCACAAGAACTTAATAATTTTATGCATGAGTGTAACAACAATGCCAATCAAGTTAGTATAGGCTCTCAACAGGTTGCGGATGCCAGTCAAAACCTCTCTCAAGGTGCCACAGAATCTGCCTCTTCACTTGAGGAAATAACAAGCTCGATGAATGAGATTGGAAACCAAACAAAAAAGAATGCAGAAAACGCTAATCTCGCCAACACACTTTCAAATGAAGCCAAGAAAAATGCTCAAAATGGGAACAAGCAAATGCATCTTATGATTGAAGCCATGAATGGCATCAATACCTCTAGTGAAAAGATTTCAAAAATCATTAAAGTTATCGATGAAATAGCTTTTCAAACCAACCTTCTCGCTCTTAACGCAGCCGTCGAAGCGGCCCGAGCAGGCAAACATGGGAAAGGTTTCGCCGTTGTCGCAGAGGAGGTTAGAAACCTCGCCGCTCGCTCTGCTCAAGCAGCAAGGGAAACGACTGAGATGATTGATGACTCTTCAAAAAAAGTGCTGGCCGGCTCACAAATCACCAAGGAAACAGCCGATGCTTTAGAAGGAATTATGACTAGCACTGAAAAGGTCACAGACCTTATTAATGAGATTACCTCAGCCTCCAACGAGCAAGCTCACTCTGTCTCACAAATCGTTGTAGCTTTGAATCAAATCGAACAAGTGACACAAAGGAATACGGCCAGTGCTGAAGAATCTGCAGCTGCTGCAGAAGAACTATCAGGTCAAGCCTCTGAACTTAAGCGTCTCGTTGGCCGTTTTAAATTACGTCAGGAGACTTAAGTCTCCCAAGCCTCCTCCGCTGGGCACTGGCTCCGAAGCTAAGTTCTTGAAACCTTCAAAAACTTTGTTTCAGAGGGTCTTAAATTTATACTACTTATAATAGAGCTTCCCTGCGGAGTACTTATGGACCATTCAGAAAACGTTTGCCGAAAATGCAAAACAATGCTGCCCCGTAATACTCTCAAATGCCCAAACTGCAACTGTATTTTTCCTTCAGCAGTTTCAAGAAAAAGAGTGATGTATTTTGTTTTGGGCCTCCTGCTTTTTTGGGTCTTGTTCGACGATGAACCAGCAAGTGCCAAAGCCAACAATTCTACTTTCTTTTCAAAAGATTCAAAAGAACTCATCCTTGAAAATCCTGAGCTGTTTAAAAATGAAAGCTGTTATCGCATTGTTGGCAATATTAAAAATATCGGCAAAAATCCGTGGAGGCATATTTCTGTTCGAGCTAATTTTTATGACGAGAAGCAAAGGCTCGTAGATACCAATAACTTTAATACGACCACAACTCTTAATCCTTCTGAAGTGACACCTTTTAAAATTGTTTTTGGTTGTTGTGAAAAACAATGCAACATGAAGCTTTACCAAAGCTATACCCTTTCTATTGAAAGTGCGGCCAATAATGATAGTAGACTTTGTCGTTATTAGTTATCTTCCGCCTTATCAGCTCTTCAACCTCAAGTTGTAGCCTAACTTCAAGTATAGTCTTTTTAAGTTCTTATCCCATTTTGATTTTCTTTCATTTTCTAACCTCACCATTTCCTAACCATTGTTTCCTTCCCCTCTCTTCGTCTTAAAGATTATAATTATAAAAACAAGGGAGGCTTATGAAGGAAAACTGCATCATCATCGGTATTGCGGGCGGTAGTGGTTCAGGTAAAACAACAATAGCCAGAAAACTGATTGAAACTTTTGAAGCTGAAGACGCAGTCCTGATTGAGCAGGACGCCTATTACAAGGATGTCCACGCTAGCTCTGTCGAAGAGCGATCTAAAATGAACTTCGATCATCCTGATGCCATTGAATTTGACCTTCTGAAAAGCCACCTCATGGATCTTATCAAAGGAAAGTCCATCGATCGCCCTATCTATGATTTTTCTCAGCACATGAGAAAAACAGAAACCACCACGATTCATCCCTCTCGTATTATTATTGTCGAAGGCATTCTCATCTTTGCCATCCCTGAACTTCGCGAGATGTTCGACATAAAACTTTTCGTTGATACCGAACCAGATGAAATGCTTTTAAGAAGAATTGAAAGAGATATTAAAGAGAGAGGTCGTACTTTTGAATCAGTACGGGATCAATACCTCGCTACCGTGAAACCCATGTATCTTAAATTCGCTGAACCAAGCAAGCGTTATGCAGATATTATCATTCCTCGTGGTGGACAAAACCAAATCGCTATTAATATGATTATCGCCAAGATGAAGCGCCATCTCAAACACAATTAGAATGAAACTTACGACCGAACGCCTTATTCTTCGCCTTGTAACCCAAGAAGATTTTTCTCCCCTCTATGAAATGGGGCAAGATCCTCGGGTGATAGAATATCTTGGACCTCTTCAATCCAGAGAAGACGTTCAAGTTTTCTTGGGTAAAATTGAAACTCATTTGAAAACTCATGGCTTTAGTTACATGGCCATCGAAAGCAAAGAAACCCATGAGTTTTTAGGTCTTGTGGGGCTTTTAGTTCCTAGTTACCCTCTCCCCTTTTCACCCTGTGTAGAAATAGGTTGGCGCCTTAAGTCTTCCGCTTGGGGCAAGGGCTACGCCTTTGAGGCAGCTCAGGAACTTCTCCGCTATGGTTTTGAAGAACTCAAGCTCAAGGAGATAGTCTCTTTCACCGCTCTCATCAATAAGCGTTCTGAAGATTTAATGAAGCGCCTAGGAATGAAAACGAATCCTTCTGAGAATTTCCCTCATCCAAAACTTGAGTTAACTGATCCCCTCTCTCTTCATGTGCTCTACAGAAAATCTTCTCCCATAATTGAGTGAAGCATTTCACTCAAGGGAACTTTCATTGATAAAAACAAGCTAGAGGCCTATGATTTCCTTTGGTCTTCAGGAGGAAGCTATGTCTATTTTTCGAAAGAACATGATCACCAATGATTGGGTGATCTTTGAACCCAAGAGAGAAAAAAAACCAGTCGAATTCAAATCTGACGAAGTAGACAATATCCAAGTTTTTAAAGACCGCCCTTCCTACAAGGAATCTTGTCCTTTTTGCCAAGGGAATGAGAAGGCCGATGACAAAGAAATCTTTCGCCTGATGAGAAATGAAAAATGGCAAGTCCGGGTCATTGAAAACAAATTTGCCAGTTTAAATCGCGACGAACTTCCAACTTTAGAAGACATTAATTCTCTTCATCAACAAATGCCCGGCTTTGGGATCCACGACGTAATCATTGATAATCCCAAACATAATCTCACGATCGCTGTCATGCCCGTGGAAGAAGTGGAATATCTTCTTCAGGCCTTTCTCAAACGCTACCTCGAAATCAAGGCCCATCCCCAAGTGAAACACGTAGTGCTTTTTAAAAATCAAGGTGCACAGGCCGGTGGTTCTCTGGAGCATGCTCACTCTCAAATCTACGGTCTGCCTATCATGCCTTTTGAGACGGCCGTTCGTTTAAGAGAAGTCGAAAAGTACTATGTTCGTCACGAATCCTGTCTTCTTTGCGACATGGTCATTGACGAGGCACGCTCTCAAGAAAGAGTAATTTACGAAAATGAACACTTCATCAGCTTCATTCCTTACGCCTCTATTTCCCCTTATCACATTTGGATTGCCCCGAAACGCCACAGCCCTTCTTTCGGTTTAATTGAGCCCAACGAACTTCGCCCCATGGCCGAAGCCCTCAAGCATGTTTTAGGAAAAGTTTTTTGGGGACTTAAAAATCCAGATTTTAATTTTGTGATTCAATCCCTGACTCATTATGAAGATGAGTCTCCAGGTTTTCATTGGTACTTAAGCATCATCCCCCATGTGAAAAAGAAAGGGGGCTTAGCCTATGCTGGTGGCATTCAACTCAATCCCACCATGCCTGAAACGGCTGCAGAGGAATTGAGACGAGCTGAGATTAGGGAGAGGGATTGGTAGGCGAATCTAAATCCACATCTGTTCTCTTAATCTGAGTCATAGGGTCAGATCCCTCAAGAATCGTTGGAGCAAAATCTTGGATCACCATATCAGGATAATTATCTTGAATTGGAGTACCAGGAGCAACCCATTTAGGATCTACAGAAAAACTCGACTTACCTAGGTCATCAACCTTATCGCATTTTGTTCGACAATTGAGGTAACAGGGACTTTCTTCCATTCCCTGACGAGACTCGCACTTGACTCCCTCCTGATATTGAAGACCAATTGCGGGATCATAAGTTGCTTGTTGAGAAAAAGTGTCATAAGCCTGATACGGATAATTCTGGGTAGCACAAATAATGAGTCCCCTAGATTGTTGCCCCCTAAGAACTTTCTTATTTCTAAACTCTAAATCATAAATTTTACAAGTTGCTCCTCTCTCAGAATAATCTCCTAAACGATAGTTAATATCCCAAGCTTTTTCTCTTCCAACAAAAGCAATCCCCTGTGAAAAAGTGCCTCCGATATTCCCTGGCAAGAGAGATAAATTAGTCAGAGGAACAATATGTTCATATGCATTGCAAGTCCAGGCCACTTCGACGTTACGCTTAATGGTAGGAGGATTATTACATTCACTAGTAATTGTGGGAGAAAAGATATTGAAGACATTCGCAGGCTTCTCTCTAACGGTACAAGCTTGATCGACACGATGAGAGACGGCCGTCCATACATTATTTCTAGATTTGCCAACAGTAGAACAATCTGTTGGATTCCAATCCATTTGATAAAGTGGAGCCGCTTGTCCTTCTATACACGCATAGAAGATGACTGACTTATCAGGCTGAACTTCTTTCCACACATCACTGCCGTCATGATTTTTTTGCTTACAGGCCACAAGTTGATTAATAAAACTCTGGGGATGCGTAGTGGCCTTCACATGAAGCTCTCCACTTTGGCAAATGAGAGAAAAACTATTGCCGCGAAAATCTGATCCATTAAACTCTCTTTCAATATCTCGACACGTCCATGCAGTTTTAATGTCTACAGAAGGAAACTTTGTCCCGCTCTTAAGATACTTATCGGCCGTAATGGTCGCCGTATCAACTTGGTTTTGTGAAATAAGCGCCGTTTGCTCTTCAGGCACAATGTTTTTCATCACAAGGCTCAAAGGAATTTTAAAATCGAGGGGACTCATATTAGAGGGTATCTCTTTTGCGATAGCTACTTTGGCGTTGAGAAGATTATTGTATTCCTCTTTAGCGGCCCCCTTCTCTGAAACAGGAATTTTTACACTTGAGTCTATTTCTTCAAAAGCCAATCTTTTTTCTAATTCGACAGAGGTGGCTAAAGTCTCACTAATCTTGGTATATGCGTTAACCTTCATTTTCAGGGATGCGCAATGATTGTTAACGAGGCGATCAATAACTTTGGTCACAGTCAAATTGTTCGTACAATCGTATTCTGTAGGATTTGTTCCATAAAGTTCATGCCTCTTTTTATTCAGTCCGCTTATTTTTTCTTTCAAACGACGAACTTCATATTCTGTTTTCATCAACTGGGTCATTAAGGAGCGGTTGTTTAATTTCACGTACTGGAGTTGTCCGGTTCCTATCGTTGTGATCAAACTTTGTGCATAAGAACTCATGGACCAAAAACAAAAAAGCCCAACAAGAAACAAAACTGTTTTCATAAACAAACCTCTTAGAAATATCTGACTAGTGCGCTAATCGTCTATTTGGAATATAGGCTTAAAAAAAAGGCGAGCGAAAGCTGTGAACTTTACCAAAGTACTTAAGGTCTTAACTTCTTGCACTGCCCCAACTACTTAATTTTTATAAGTTTGGTTCTTTTCGCTCTCCGCGTCTCAAAAGGGAGAGGCGTGAAAATTGATACGACATTTTCTTATAAACTTGAGAAGGCTTTTTACCGTTAAGGAAAAAACTTGAAGCATTAAATTTTTAGTCTTAAAACGACTTATATTTTCTATTATCAAACCTAACTAAGGACAAATTATGTCAGCCGCTAAGGAATTCGAGAAATCCCTTTTGTCAAAAGCTAAAAGTCTTCAAAAGCACATCGTGCTTCCAGAAGGTGCTGAAGAGCGCACACTCAAGGCCAGTGATGTTCTTCTTCGCGACGGCATCGTAAAGCTCTCTCTCATTGGAAATGAAAAAGAGATCCAAGGAAAGATTGAAGCCTTAGGCCTCAAAAACATCATCGGCAAAGCACAAATCATTGATCCAGCAACAAGCCCAATGACAAAGGAATTTGCTCAAAGCTTTTATGAATTAAGAAAAGCCAAAGGCATGACTCCGGAAGAAGCTACAAAGATCATGACCAATGATCCTTCTTATTTCGGCACAATGATGGTTTACACCAAAAAAGCTGATGGTATGGTTTCCGGCGCCATTCACTCTACTGCTGACACCATCCGCCCTGCTCTTCAAATCGTAAAAACAAAACCAGGCATCAGCCTCGTGTCTTCCGTGTTCTTCATGTGTCTTGAAGACCGCGTTCTCGTTTATGGTGACTGCGCTATCGCCACCAATCCAACTCCTGCTGAGCTTGCAGAAATCGCTATCTGCTCTGCTGAAACAGCTGCTTCTTTCGGTATGGATCCCAAAGTGGCCATGCTCTCTTACTCCACAGGAACTTCTGGTAAAGGCGCAGACGTGGATCACGTTGTTGCTGCCACAAAAATCCTTAAGGAAAAAGCTCCAAATCTTAAGAGCGAAGGCCCAATTCAGTATGACGCCGCCATTGATCCTGATGTAGCGAAGACCAAGCTTCCAAACAGCCCTGTTGCTGGTAAAGCTAACGTTTTCATTTTCCCAGAACTCAACTCAGGTAACATTGCTTACAAAGCTGTTCAGCGTGCGACAAACTGCTTGGCCATCGGCCCTGTTTGCCAAGGTCTCAACGCTCCAATCAACGACCTCTCTCGTGGTTGCTTAGTTGAAGACATCATTAACACAGTTGCTATTACCGCCGTTATGGCCAAATAATTAAGAGGCTTACATGAAAATTCTCGTTTTAAACTCAGGTAGTTCTTCTATTAAATATCAGCTCTTCAACATGGACACTCAGACTGTTCTTGCTTCTGGTCTCGTTGAAAGAATTGGTGAAGCACAATCTCTTCTAAAGCAAGGCGATATCAAAATTGAGCGCCCTCTTAAGAATCATAAAGAAGGTTTAGATCTCGTGATTCAAACTTTGACTGATGCCCAAAAAGGCGTGATCAAAGACACAAAAGAAATCGAAGCTGTAGGTCACCGCGTGGTTCACGGTGGTGAGAAATTCTCTCAATCCACTATTATCGATGCTTCTGTTTTACAGGCCATCAAAGATAACGTCGTTCTTGCTCCTCTTCATAACCCAGCCAACATTACTGGTATTGAAACAGCTCAGGAACTTTTCCCTGGCGTTCCACAGGTTGCTGTGTTCGACACTGCTTTCCACCAAACAATGCCAGCTCATTCTTATCTTTATGCGATCCCTATGGATCTCTATAAGAAGCACCACATTCGTCGTTACGGCTTCCATGGCACCAGCCACTACTACGTAGCGAAGACTGCTGCTAACACTCTTGGCATTCACTTCGACAAAGCTAACTTCGTCACTCTCCACCTTGGTAACGGCGCTTCTGCTTGCGCTATCGAAAATGGTAAAAGTGTCGACACTTCTATGGGTTTGACTCCGCTTGAAGGTCTTATGATGGGAACACGTTCTGGTGATATGGATCCAGCAATCGTGAACTTCCTTGCCAACAACGCCAGCATGACCGTGAAAGAAATCGACAACATGCTCAACAAGCAAAGTGGTGTGAAAGGACTTTTTGGTTCTAACGACCTTCGTGACCTCGAAGAGGCTTACATCGCGAAGAAGCCAGAAGCCCAAGTTCCAATGACAGCTTACTGCTATCGCATTAAGAAATATCTTGGTTCTTACATGGCCGCTCTTGGTCGTGTTGATGCTGTGATCTTCACTGCTGGTGTGGGTGAAAACTCTCCTATCATTCGTGAACTTGTTTGTAAGAATCTTCAACACCTTGGTATTGAAATCGATCCTGAACTCAATAACCCAAGAAGCAAGCAACCACGTGTGATTTCGAAGCCAACTAGCAAAGTGAAAGTGATGGTTGTTCCTACCAATGAAGAGCTGGAAATTGCCAACCAAACTCTCGCTCTTTTAAGAAAGTAATACTTTCAATACCCGAGTTTTTTTCTCAAGCCCACACTTTATGGTGTGGGCTTTTTATTTTCAAAGACTTACTTGTTCTAACTTAAGAACAAAACAGTTCTTGCCGCCTACAAGCCTATGCCTTGCCTAAGGTAAAATAAACTTAAGGATAACTCTCATTAACTAAGGGTAGGATTATGAGAATTGCCGCTATTTTATTCGTTACCTTACTTTTTATTAGCTGTTCAACGACCAAAAAAGAAGTCGCTGAAGTCACTCCACTAAAAGCTCAAAGAACAGTGGCCAGCGAACTTATTGAACCAGTGAGTCCTGAAGACGCCGCTATCAATCCTGACGTCTACCCCTATCGCGTCTCCATGGTGCCCAATCAAGAGATGAAAATTCTAAATAACGGCTCAGCTGCACTCTGGGCACGTATCGATATGGCCAGACGCGCTCAGAAATCCATTGAAGTGGAATACTTCATCTTCAACGCTGATATGGCCGGACGTATTCTCACAAAAGAACTCGTGAAAGCAGCAGAACGAGGTGTGAAAATTCGTATCATGGTTGATAAATCCATCGCTGTTTTCGCCTTAAATGAATTCTATGCTCATATTCTCAAGCAAAAAAATGTCGAAGTTCGTTACTACAACACGGCCAGTACCCTCATGCTCTCTACCGTACAGTTTAGAAACCACCGCAAACTGATGGTCATGGACGGAGTAGAGGCCATCACCGGTGGTCGTAACATTGCTGATGAATACTTCAATCTCTCAGAAAAATTTAATTTCTTAGACCGCGATATTTGGGTCAAAGGTGATATCGTCAAAGCGATGAAAGACAGCTTCGATCTCTACTGGAATTCTGACATCGTTAAAAAGCCTAAGAAAGTAAAAGAACCAAGATTTTCTCAAACGAGTGGTGACAGCTATTGGGAGCAGGAAGAGCGCTACAAAGAAGCTCTCAAAAAATACCAAGATGCTTTAAAAAAGGCTGAAGACCTCATCATGCACAACCCTCAAGATGAAGCGACACTCACTTATCTTGAAAGCTATGGGGCCAAAGTTTTAAATGAGACCCCAGCTTATAACTGCCCTGAAGCCAGTTTTGCCACAGATCGCGAGGGGGGAAGTTTTATAAAGCGTATTCAATTTAAGCGCTATCACGATACCTATCGCCTCTTAAGAAAAGAAATTTCTGAATGGATCGGTTTCGTTGATAAAGAAGTCATACTTGACTCCCCTTACTTTTTAAATAACCGCAACAGTCTTTCCATTATCGACTACCTTTTTAAAAACAATAAAAAGATTACAATTTTTACCAACAGTTTAGCCTCAACTGATGCCATCTACGTCTCTGCAGTGTTTAATGAAGAAGTCAAAAAATTTACTCCCAATGAACTCTTCAATGCCTATATTTATAAAGGAACAAGCTCTGGCGAAGATGAGTATATGAATGAAGCTATTAAAAATGCTCGTTGGGGAACTCACTCTAAGACTATCGTTTTTAGTGACGACGCTTTCATGGTTGGGACATTTAATATCGACAACCGTTCCAACTATTACAACACCGAAATGGGACTATTTTGCAAAGGAAGCAAAGAGCTCACAAAAATAGTCAGAGACAACATAGAAACCAGACTAAAAAATGCCAAAAAACTTGGCAAAGACGGTAAACCAGAAGATGGCAGCCCTCTTCTAGAAGGCAATTCGGGAGGAAGAAAATTGCTCTATCATTTTCTTCAAATCCCCAGTGCCTTACTTCAATTTCTTCTTTAAAACCTCAGGCCAGCTTCAAGCTGGCCTTTTATTAACCACACGATTTTATTTGTATTTCAATAAGTTTTCTCGCTAAAGAAATAACTTCTACAGTTTTTGTGAATAAAACCGATAAGTTTGCTGAGGTCAAAATGCGTAACCTGAAAACTTATGTATTTTTAGTAGTTGTTATTTTCGTCATGAAGGCGTTAATAGGCGGCTTTTTATCTGGAGAAGACAGAAAAGACGGAAACCTCACTCATTCACGTATCCCCGCCTCTGTCACAGCAACCTCTAGTCATTAATGTAAAAATATTCTCTCAGCTGCCACTGATATATAAGAGGTTCTTATGAAGAAGATCCAAATATATACGATGTTGACTTGTCCCTATTGCATTAGGGCCAAAGAAATTTTGAAAGAACGTGCTCTTGAATTTACTGAACACATTCTTGATTATAACGACGATAAAGCTTGGGAGAGCCTTGAGCAGCGAACTGGAATGGATACTGTTCCACAAATTTTCTATGGAGATAAATTCATTGGTGGTTGCTCTGATTTGGAAAATCTCGACGCCGAAGATCAATTAGAATCTCTGAAATCCTAAAGGGCCCAAAGATACTTGTCGATGGAAAAATTCGTCATAATTTGACGATAGGTACCATCTTTTTTCATTTGGTCTAAAATGATTTGCCAAGATTTTAAGACAGATTCCTCAGTGCTTTTATGAAAAGCAATGTAAGTGTAGGCCACTTCCAGAGTAAGTACAGTTTCAAAATTCTTAGGATCAAAACCTAATTCCTTTGCAGTTGAATCAAGATCATCGAGACTTGTTACCCAAAGATCAATACGCCCAGACTCCAGCTTTCGTAAGTTATTTTGATTTGGACGCTCAGAGGAAAGAGAATCTAAATTTTTAAAACCTTTAGAAATAAGCAATTTCTCTCTCGCATCACCCGCGTAACAGCCAATTTTTTTAACTTTTTTAGCATCTTCAATCGATTTAAATTTGAAGTGAGAATTTTTTCGCGCAATCAAGACAAACTTTGGAGAGGTCATAGGCCCCACCCATTTAAAAAGCTTTTCTCTTTCTGGATTCCTCACCATTAAAAAAAGTGCCGTACCAGGAGTATTTAAAGCTTTTTTATATCCACGCGCCCAAGGAACAAGTTCTATCGTATTGATTGTTCTGTGACGCTTAATCATTTCTTCAACCAGCCCGATCGCATAACCGGTCAGTTTTCCTTTTTCATTGAAATAACTTCCTGCTCCGCCTTCAACCAAAAATGAAATCTCTTTGGCAGAAACCCAAAAAGAGACAAAGAGAAATGAAATGAGAATAAAAATCTTCATAAAAAAAATACCTCTGAAAGTTCTGAGGTATTTTATAAATCTACCTTAAGAAGTGCAAAGAAAATAAGCCTAAGCACTTTTTTCAAGTGATTCCTTTGACCAATTTAGTAAAGTGCTCTCCTCTTTTCTCGTAATTGGGATATTGGTCATAGGAAGGAAAAGCGGGGGAAAGAAGGAGAACTCCATCATCTTTCTCATTTTCCATAATCTCAACGACTTTCTCTAAACGGAAGGCCTTAACATAAGGGATATGCCCCTCTAATTCAGAAGCAAACATCTCAGAAGTTTCACCAATAAGAAAAATTCTATCTACATATTTTTTGAGTTCAGGAATACTTGGAACAATAGAATCATTACGTCCGCGTTTTTGTCCGCCAATAATAAGAGAAAGTCGACGTCCTTTTTTATCCATCGATTTGACCGCAACTAAGGTTGCATCCCAATTGGTGCTTTTAGCATCGTTATAAGCGACGAAAGAACGGTTAGAATCAATATACTGAACCCTATACTTCACCCCAGGAAAAGTATTGATTGCCTTTTGAATCCCCTCTTTCTTTTCTAGAATGAGTTCCAAAGCCTTGGCTGCAAAAGCCAAATTGAAAATATTATGGGCTCCGGGAAGTTTATATCCTTTAAGGTCGTAGCGTTTTGCGAGTTCCTTAAGACAAAGCTCTTTATCGAGGCGGAAAGGAATCAAGGTTGCTTTCTGTACCTTGGCCCAAGAATCAATCATGGCAATATCTTCTGGATAAAGAAGAAAATCATTTTGATTCATATGGCGAGAGATATTAAATTTGGCTTTAGCATAGTCTTCGACTTTTTCATAACGCTCCCCATGGTTAGGATAAACGTTAAGAATAACGGCCACTCGAGGGTGAAAACTAGGCATAGACTCCAATTGAAAACTTGAAAGCTCCAAAAGGATGTAATCCACATAACGTTTTTCAAGAAGAAGCTCACAGAGAGGAACGCCGATATTGCCTCCCACAAAAACTTCGTAACCGCAAAGCTTAATCATCTCGCCCATGAAAGTCACAGTAGTCGTTTTGCCATTTGTGCCAGTTACCGCAATCGTCGGAATTTTGGAATCAATATACTGATAAGCTAATTCGATTTCATTCCATACAGGGATATTTTTGGCGAGGGCAAGTTTTAAAACGTCGTGCTCGCGAGGAATACCCGGACTTAAAATAATAAGGTCAGTCTTCGCAAAAAGCTCAGAGGCATTTTCTTGGGCGTAGCAATTCTCCTCACCAATCAGTTCAAAAACCTTATCTTTTTCTCCCCATGTTTTTGGGAGACCCGAATTTACTGCGGAAATGATTCCGCAGTTTTTCATTTTAAGAAATTTAATGGCAGAAAGACCGGAGCGGCCCATTCCAAAGACCGCTACATGCTTAGCAGTTAAATCGAGCATAACAAACCTCTTTTAGTTCAAAAAGAGCATGTCATAGTACTTAGGCAGAGTCCAGAGCTCGTCGGGAATAATCTCTTCTAGTTCATTGCACAATTTGGCAATGTTCTCGGAAATAGGCACAAGTTTTTCAGCAATATCCATGGCCCTTTTTTCTTCTTCAGATTCTAAATCCTTGAGTAGGTTTTGCAGATTATTCGTCTGGTCATAGAGGAAATCCATTGTTGTCGTAAGATTTCTGATGAGGTCTTTTTCTGTGAAAGAATCTACACCTATTTCTTTTTGACGCTTAATGGCTTCTGCTAAAGTAAGCTTGTAATTAAGGGCTGATGGAAGAACAAATTGGCGAACCATAGTAACAAAAGTTGAAATTTCAATTTCGCGGCAACGATTATAACGCTCAACCAAAACATTGTGTCTGGTTTTAATTTCTTGAGGACGAAGGACGCCAGCCTTCACCATGAACTGAGTGGCTTTCTCATCTTTAAGGGCCTTCAAAGCTTTAGGAGTGTTGCGGTTATTGGGAAGACCACGTTTTTCAGCTTCCATCACCCATTCGTGAGAATAACCATCTCCATTAAAGACAATACGCTTTGAATTGCCGTACCACTTGCGGATTAACTGAATAAGGGCTTCATCGACCTTGGTTCCTTTCTTAAGTTCTGCTTCAATAAACTCATTAGTGTCCATGAGGACATCAGTCACAGCTGCATTGAGCACACAAAGAGGAAAGCCAACGGCCTGAGAAGAACCGACAGCACGAAACTCAAACTTGTTTCCAGTAAAAGCAAAGGGGGAAGTACGGTTTCTATCCGTATTATCGCGCATTAAATGAGCAAGCTGGTCGGCGCCCATATCAAGGGCTTGCTTGGCAGAAGGAGAAAATGAGGCCCCAGAAAGAATGGCTTCATAAATACCAGTTAAGCTCTCGCCAAGATAGGCAGAAATAATACTAGGTGGAGCTTCATGGGCCCCAAGGCGATGATCGTTTCCATGAGTTGCAATTGTTGCACGAAGAACTTCAGCGTGACGATTGAGGGCTTCAAGGACAATCGCTAGGCAAGCAAGGAAGCGATGGTTTTGATGAGGCTCATGCCCTGGCTCTAAGAGATTATTTCCAAGGCTATCACTCATAGACCAGTTGAGATGCTTCCCACTTCCGTTAATTCCTTTAAAAGGCTTTTCATGCAAAATAGCAACCATGTCATGGCGCTTGGCTATTTTACGAATCAGGGCCATCACCAACTGATTGTGATCAGCTGCTAAATTTCCTTCTCTATAGATAGGAGCAATTTCATACTGCCCAGGGGCTACTTCATTATGTCTGGTCTTCGCTGGAATCCCGAGACGATGAAGTTCATAGTCAAGCTCTTGCATAAAGGAGCAAATACGCTCAGTCACAGTTCCAAAATAATGGTCTGAGAGTTGCTGGTTTTTAGCAGTCAAAGAACCAAAGAGAGTTCGTCCAGTCATCACCAAATCAGGACGAGCGTAGTAGAAAGCTTTATCAATAAGAAAATACTCCTGCTCAGCTCCACAATTGGCCATAACTGATTTTATATTTTTTTCGCCAATAAGATTCAGAAAGCGAGTCGCTTCGACGTTCAAACGAGAAAGACTTCTAAGGAGCGGAGTCTTTACATCCAAAGCTTCGGCGTAATAAGAAATAAAGGCTGTAGGAATACATAGGATTTTGGCATTTCCTCTCTCTTTGATAAACATAGGGCTAGTCAAATCCCAAACAGTATAACCGCGAGCCTCAAAAGTCGCGCGTGACCCACCATGAGGAAAGGATGAGGCATCAGACTCCCCTTGAATGAGTTGCTTAGCCGAAAGTTTTTCAATTGGTTTTTCATCTTCAGTGAAAGCTAAAAAAGCATCGTGTTTTTCAGCTGACCCACCAGTCAAAGGTTGGAACCAGTGACTAAAATGAGTGACGCCACGTTGAAGAGCCCACTCAGTAACGGCGGTGGCGACAATGGCAGCATATTCTTCAGTAAGAAGACGCCCTGTTTGGGAAATCTCGATCATCTCCTTGCGGACACTCTCTGGAATGCTCTTACTCGTTCTAAAATCAAAAACATTTTCACCATAATAATCGCTAATCTTACAAAACTGACCTTTATCATTTTTAGGCATGGTAAAAGTATTAGACTCACGATGAATGGCCACGCGAGCTGCATCACCACGATTGTTATAATTAGCTGTCATATGAAACTCCTCAAAACGAGTTAGAGATATTTGCCACTATGCTAATGGATAAGTCCTAGCCTTCGCTACAAAAATACAAGGGACTATGACATTTTAATAAAATCTTGATAAAAAAACTCTATGAACGAACTCAACATTGAAAAGCTTAAGATTATAAACTTCAATGAAATCCCTCCTGAAGGGCTTCCTGAAGAAATCTACAAGCGTCCCCTGCTAGGTCAGCAGGCTTATATGGCTTCACGATTGGCCCTTAAAATATCCTTGGAAGCTCTTGGAATCTCCGATCTCAGTTGGAAAGATTTAGAGATAGAGGGGCATCTTTTCTTAAAAAAACATCCTGAAATTCTTGTTTCCTTGTCCCATACTCAGACTTTTGGGGCTGCCTATGCTGCCCTAAGTTCTTGCTTTCGCTCTATTGGAGTCGATCTAGAGCTTAGTGGGCGAAAAATGAAAGAAAGTACCCTAAAATTTTTCGTCAATACTGACGATGAGTACTCGGATACTCTTAAACTTTGGACCCAAAAGGAAGCGGCCTTCAAGGCCATTTCGCCCTTATATCAAAAAAAAGACCTCACTCTGAAGATGATTACGATCAAAGGTGAGGAATTTTTTTTGAAAGAGGATATGTGTTTTAAGGGTCAAGTCAGTATCCAAAAAATGATTTGTGATAATGAGGATTTTTGGATCGCCAAAGCGACGCTTCCTCGTTAGAACAGAGGATGGCTTATGGAAACGATGGACTACCGCTATCTCAAGGCATTTTTGCTTACAGCAGAGCATTCAAGCTTTTCAAAAGCAGCTGAACTTTTAAAAATTGCTCAGTCGGCGGTCAGTCGTCAAATCAAACTTTTAGAAGAAAGTGTTGGTGAAGAACTCATTATCCGGTCTTCAAAAAAAGTTCTCCTCACTTCGAAAGGGCAACAGCTATACCTTGCTGCAAAAAGTTTTGACCGACAAAGTATGGATATTTTCCAAAAAGAGGACGCTCGCGCTCTCAAAATTGGTGTATTACATGGTCTTCTTGAATCTTGGCTCACCCCTGTCCTCACCAAGTTTTATAAAAAATATGATCGCAATATCGATATCCATATTTCTGTTCAACCACTTCTTCGACAAGATATTGAACAAGGATTGTTCGATGTCATTTTTACAACCGATAATATTCAATCTGAAATAGTGTCTTCAAGGCAACTTTTTGAAGAACGTATGGTTCTCATTAGTAAAAAAGAAGTGAATAAAAAAAAGCTTCATGAAAAACGTTGGATCGTTTATGGCGATGGCGACTTCATGTACAAACTTTCTGAAACAAAGAGTCCCCAAATCATACGTGTTGATTCTATCACCACTATTGTCAATTTAGTTAAACAAGATGTCGGAGTGGCCGTGGTTCCTGACCACGTCATCAAAAAAACGGACAATCTTATTGTGACTGAACTTCCTGAATTCAAGGCCAGTAATATCTATATGGCCACCCTGAATTACAAGATACTTCCCCGCTATATTGACGAACTTTTTGGCGTCATCAAAGATCTTACTGACAACGCCCAGAACGACCGTTAAACCAATTCCCATTCTCACAAAGAGTAATTTCCCAAGGACCTTTGGAAGTTAGTTTTTTCAATTTATATTCTCTGATGAGAGCAGATTCACGACCAAGCTTATCAGTTGTAGAAATCGGCCAAGCGAGACTTATCATAAGTGGTTTTTCCTCCCCTAAGCCAAAATGTACACCAATTTCATTTTGTGAAGGAAGCCCCCCGTAATTATATTGAACCATCTGTCTTCTCACACTTTTATTGGTCTTAAGAAGAAGCATGGCTCCCAAAGATTGGGCGTTGCTTTTTTTTCCTTTTAAATAGACTCGCAAAGATTGTTGTTTCTTTTTAGCAGAGTGATTTTCAAAAAAATAAAGTCGTGGTTTGATTCGAGAGTCACGCATATTCGTTTGACCAACAACAATATCCATTTCACCATCACGATTAAAATCAGCAATAGTAACTCCTGAAGGATTCATTAAGTTGATTCCAACTTTATCTGAAACATCTTCAAAAGCGTGATTACTTTGTTGTTCAAAAAGGACAAGACGTGTATGAGGAGGAAACCCACTGTTTTCCATAATCAAATCAAGAAGACCATCATTGTTGTAATCAACCCAAATTCCTCTTCTGTCACTTTGTGACCATTCATCAGAATTGAAATTGACATCATAGGGAGTGCGCACAAAACGTGGAGGAAAGTCTCTAGTAGCTCCGGTTAAAACTCCCGAATGGTCCTTCGTTTCTAAATCATAACTATGGAACTGAGCCCCATAAGCAACATCTAAAATGCCATCATTGTTATAGTCCGCACAAAGAGAGAAAAATCCATTCCCTCCGCCCAACATATCATTTTTCCCTTCTAAATCTGAGGCATAACCTGACTCTTGAGCGTAGTCTTCAAAAAACTGTGAGCCAGAACTGTCGGCCATACTCATCCATAACTTATTGGCATAGCCACCAGAAGAAACAGTCAAGATATCTGGGTAACCATTTTGATCAATATCACAGACAGAGGTAGAAAATGTGGGTCGAGCATTGGGATAGAGCTTTTCATTTTTAGATTTTTTATATTCGTTTTTCAAAGCTCCACTTATATCAGTTTTAAAATCGAACCCTTCACCATTCCCTTTAAGCAAACGATCAGGAACTGGAGCAATAGGACTTTTTGTAAAGTCATACCAGTTACCAGTGAAGAGATCGATTTTACCATCTAAATCATAATCAAAAAGACTAACACTTGCTGGCCCCCAGAGAGATGGAGAAAATGAATTTGTAATCTCTTGGTAAGTGATCTCTTTATTTTTTCCAAGACTCCCCTTATAAACTCTTAAAGCCTGTTGTTGCAACTCTGTTTTTTGATAAAGGGTTCCTGCAATCACATCAAGAATTCCGTCTTTATCAAAGTCAGCAAAAACGAGATAACTGGCTTTAGGAAAGTTGTCCATTGGCTGCTGTTCATGTTTTGAAAACTTTTTTAATTTGGGATCAAAGTGAAAAAAAACAGGACGGGAGTAGTACTCTGGCAAAATAACTAAATCCGTCCAACCATCGGCATCAAAATCAACAGCATAAGTATTAGTGGCCTGAAGACCGCTCAATCCGTACGACTCCGTTTTATCTAAAAATGCTGTGGCATCTTTTTTTGTCGGACCATACTCTGGGATCATCACAACCCCGTTACTTGACTTGACCTCAACAGCGTTCGTTTCGACTTTTTCTCCAATGGGATTTGATTTCTTTCTAAAAATTTTACTCAGTACACTTTTATCTTGAAGATCAGTCGAGCTGCAACTGGTGAGGAGAAACAAACTCAAGAGTAATGTTGTTTTCAAGCTTAGCCCCTTTGCTGGTCCGATAAACCATAATTATAACATTGCCTCACATTTAATCCATGCGTGCAAAGAATGCTTGCTGTAGCGCATATCTATAGCATAGAATAATACTGTTAATAACCATAGACGTGGGGTCGTTCCACCGGAAGGGGCTTCCTAGGGATAGTCATGGTCAAAAATTTTTTAGACAAATTAAAAGACCGTTTCAGTAAGAAGAAAGATTCTTCTTCTGAAGCTCAACCTGAAACAACCGAAGAAAACGGAAGTCAACTCGAACTCGATAAACTTCCCCCTGCTCTTCAAAAAGCTCTTTCACAAGAAAATGATGAACCTTCTGAGACTCAAACAGCCGAGTCAGAAGATGAGCAGAATTTTGCTTTCCAAGAAATCAAAGCCCCACAAGAGCAAGCAGAACCGGTAGAAGAAACTGAAGAAGCACCTGTTCAAGAAGAAGTTTCAGCGGAAGCAAATGAAGCTTCAATAAGTCACACCAAGACAACTTGGCACTCAAGTCTCAAAAAGAGTTTTAACCTCAAACTTAATAATCTTTCTTGGCGCATTTCACGCCGCAACGATGATACCACCTCTAGTTTTAAGCTTCCTTCGACTTCCAGTATTCGCTTTGAAGAATTCAGCAAGCTTATTTTTTCTCCAAAAAATCGTCCTCTCGTTCATAGAATCTTTTTGATAGCGCTAGCTATCTCTGTTCCCTACACTGTTGGAAAAATGTTGGCCCTAGGAATTTCGCCTGCCGTCGATGATAAGGCAGCAAAGCCTCGCCCCCCAATGCTCAACCTTGCTCAAGAGCAAGATTACAGAAGTCAGTTAGACCATGTTCGTTTGGTCAACCTTTTCAACGCCACAAGCGCAGAAGCAACCAAAAAAGGCCCTTTCATCTGCGAAAAGTCTGAAAAAAGAACTAGTCTTCCAATCCGCTTAGTCAATACCATCGTTCTACAAGACTCCATCAAGTCTATTGCTGCTGTTCAAATTCGTGGCAGTGCAGATAATCTCACTGTTCGTGAAGGTGACCCAGTTGATAATGTAGCAGAGGTTTCCAAGATTGAACGCATGCGCATTCTTATAAAAAACCTAGAAAGTGGTGAATGCGAATATGCCGAGAACGAAGACAAAGTGCGCGAGCAAATGAGCAATAAGCGTTTCAATATCCTCACTCCTCAAGCCGGCAAAAAACTTATGGCCAATAAAGGAACTGATGGAATTAGAAATGTAGGAAACCACTTTTTTATCAAGAAAGCCCTTCGCGAAGAAGCGATGAAGGATATGAACAATATCTTGACTCAAGCTCGAGCAATGCAAATTCGCAATTCTGACGGTAGCTATTCTTTCAAAATGACAGAAATCATTCCAGGTAGCGTATACAGCAAACTCAACATCCAAGATGGTGACGTTGTAAGTGCTATCAATGGTAAAAAAATTGAAAATATTAACGAACTCATGAATATGTTCGGCCGAATTAAAGACATCGACAACATGTCTATCACGCTTACCCGTGAAGGACAGGAACAAACTCTTGAGTATGAATTTGAGTAAGCAAAACTGAAGGACGGTTTTCGCCTATGAACACAAAACGTTTTACTTCCCTTGTGGTGCAAGCAAGCCTACTCTCCGGACTGGCGACTGCTGTTCCCCTTGAAGCTCATGCTCAATTCAAAAAATACAAATCAAAAACAACCTTCAACACAGGCTCAACTCAAAAAGCAGCTGCTCAAGCTGAAAGCAAGCAAGTAGTACCTCCTCCTCCTCAAGGCGTAGATGCTGCAGATACTCTAGGAAGTGCAGCTGGGGTCACAATTGACGATGACAGTGATGCAGATATTGAAGTAGTCGGAAGCCCAACTCTTGACTCAGCTTCAGACACCAACCCTCCTTCAATTAAAGTGTTGGCAAAAAAAGCCAAATCTAGTGTAAAACCCGTTGGCGCAACTGATGACGAAGAAAACGAAAATACTGATATCTTCGGACGTGGAACTGGAATCAACTCAGTAAAAAAGACTGAAGCTCAAAAGAAATATGTCACTTTGAATCCTGAAACCGCTTTTGGTCCTGAAGTCATTACAAGCTTCGATTTTCCAAATGTAAGTCTCCAAGACCTCACGAAGCACATGCAAAGCCTAACAGGCATCAATCTCATCCTTGATAAGGAACTCAAAGGTAGCATTTCGATTATGGCCCCAACTCCGATTACAGTTGGTGATGCTTGGAAAGCCTACCTTTCTGCCCTCAATATTAACGGCTA
>JACCEE012458029.1_pt1 | contig 36953 bp, 28 predicted proteins | sample 7449931 | NCBI WGS metagenome assembly JACCEE01 (sample SAMN15323457, study PRJNA562643) | freshwater metagenome | isolation source: river surface water | place: USA:Blue River Watershed | collected 2017-08-19 | reverse complement strand
GTTTCATCCAGCCAAAGCCTTTGTAGCTGTGCTGTTCCAGCGTCTGGTAAATCTCGCTGCAGCCAAAGGGGCTGGCGCTTTGCTGGGTGCGCTCGCGTTCTTCGCTCAGGGCCTGCAGGCTGGCAAAACCGCGCAACACGATCATCTGGTTGAGCACGCCGATGTCAGTGAACCAGCAGCCCAGCAGTTCGCCCTGGGCTTCTGCACTGCTGGCATAGGCCTGCACATTCGTGGCGGCTTGCCCGGCAGTGCCAAAGGGCAGGGTCATGGTGGCGAGTTCGTAATACATCGTGTTTTCTTTCGGGGTGTGGATGGATGTGTTGGAGATCGGGTATTCGCAGGTGTCGGCGGGGTCGCGCCCAGCGGCGTGGTGCGCAGCGATGAAGCCAAAGGTCATGGCTGGGCCGAGTGTGATGCCGCCAGCCGGGTAGTGGCCGCCCATCATGCTGCTCAGGTCATTGCCTCCGGCATACAGCCCCGGAATGGCCTGGCCCAGTGCATCGGTCACTTGCGCGTGGTCGTTCACGTGCAAACCGGCAAAAGTGCCTAGGCTGCCCATGACGACTTTGACGGCATAAAACGGACCACGCCCGATGGGGCCCATACAGGGGTTGCGCAGGCCACGCCGTGTGGCGTTGATGGCGTCGCCCTGGATGCGGTTGTAGGGCGTTTCGCCTTTGCCAAAGTCGCGGTCTTTGCCGTCCTGGGTCAGAGCGTTGTAGCGCTGCACCGTGGCTTGCAGTGCCTGGGCATCGATGCCGCAAGCATTGGCCAGTTCAGCCAGGCTGTGGCCACGTTTCAGGTAGCCATTGGCCAGCCACGGATTCAGTGACATGGGGGCGGGCTTGACCGCGCCCAGACCGTAGTAGCGGATGAAGTCGTGGTCGCAGACCAGCCAGGCCTCGGGCTTGTGCCCAGCCGGTGTGGCGGCCAGCAGGTCTTGCATGAAGTCGTGGTACGAATTGGCCTCGTTGGCAAAGCGCTGGCCTTGCGACGTCACTGCGATCAGGCCGGGCTTGGCCCGCTCGATCAGGTGCGGAAAGTGCGCCACGCTGCCGTCTTGGCGAGGCACCTGCGACACCGGTGCCAGCGCTGCGGCTTGCACCAAGTCGTCCGCCACCACACCGCCTGCGGATTCGCCCAGACGCAGGCCGTCACCGGTGTTGCCCGGGTTGCCCGCCGACCAGTGCTCGTGGCCGGTGGGCGCGTGGGGTAACAGTTGTTGTTTGCGTGCCGGGTCGTGCGGAAAGCCGCCCGTGGCCAGCACCACGCCGCAGCGGGCTTGGATGCTGACTTCGCCTTGCGGTGTTTGGATCACAGCGCCGGTCACGCGACCTTCGCTTTGCAGCAAGCGCACAGCCGGGCTGTTCACGCGGATTTGCACGCCCAGGTCCAGCGCCGATTTGGCCAGCCCCCCAACCAGCGCATTGCCATTGACCAAGCGTGTGCCCCGGCGGTGCACCAGCAGGTCTCGCCAGTGGCGCAGCACCAGCTTGGTGATGTACCAGAACGAAGCGGGCTTGTGCAGGGCATTCAAAAAGTGGCGCAGCTCCGCGCCCGAGGCGATGCCCATGCCCCACAACGTGGTCTCATGCAATGGGGGTTTCAGGTCGTGCAGGCGCTCGCCCAGCTGGCGGGCGTCAAACGGGGCTGCGCAGATGGAGCGGCCACCCTTGGTCGCATCAGGGGTGTGGCCATGGAAGTCGGGAATGGCATTGCCGTCGATGAACTGCAGCGCGGTGTGGCGACGGAAGAACTCGACCATGCGCGGGCCATTCGTCAGGAAGGCGCGGGCGCGGGACTCTTCGAACTTCTCGCCCAGTTCGCGGCGCAAATAAGACAGCGGTTTTTCAATGCGCTCGACGATGCCCGCTTCGATGGCCAGCGGATTGCGCGGCACCCACATCCAGCCACCCGACCAGGCGGTGGTGCCGCCATATTGCGGGTCTTTTTCGACCACGATCACTTTCAGGCCCAGGTGGGCTGCGGTCACAGCCGCCGACAGCGCGCCCGCGCCCGAGCCGACCACCAGCAGGTCGCAGTGTTCGGATGTGGGGGCAGGGGTGTTCATGGCGTGGGTCATGTCACACCGCGTAAATCGGTTTGCGCCCATCGGCGGGCGCGGCAGCTCCGGTCTCTGCCGTGAGGCTGAAGAAGGGCGACGCCCCACTTGATGCCGCCAGTTGCTGCGCGGTGCTGATCAGTTCGGGTGCGAGTTCGGCCATTTTGTCGGCGGTGAAACGCACGGTGGGGCCAGCGATGGTCAGCACGCCGAACGCGGGCTGACCGGCAAAGCGCACGGGTGCCGACATGGCCGACAAGCCCACGGTGTAGGTGTCGGTGGTCAGGCTGTAGCCGCGTTCGCGTGTCTGGGCCACAGCCTCCATCACGGCTTGCAAGCTGGTGGGTGCTGCGGGGCCGAACTGTTCGGGCAAACCCAGACCTTGCTTGGCCACCAGGGCCAGGGCCTCGTCATCGCTCAGGGTAGACAGCAAGGCCCAGCCTGACGATGAGCACGACAGGCGGGCGTCGCTGCCCATGTCGGGGTCGTAGCGCAGGCCCTGGCGGGCACCCTGGGCGCGCGCCACCCAAGTCAGGCGTTCGCCATCGACCACTGACAGGCGCACCAGCTCGCCCGAGACTTCGGCCAAGCGGTTGAGCAGCGGCTGCGCGATGTCAACGATGCCGCTGTTGCTCAGGTAGCTCAGGCCCATGGACACCAGTTTGGTGGTCAGCAGGTAGTCGCCATGGCCACGGGTTTGGCGCACATAGCCCAGTCGCACCAGATCGGTCAGCAGGCGGTGCGTGCCGCTGCGCGGAATGTCCAGCCGGTCGGCAATCGCGGCCAGCTCCAGGCCTTCACCGTGTTGGGAGAGCAATTCCAGAATGCCCAGGGTTCGTTCGAGGACGCCGCTCATGTATGTTCCTTTACGCAGAGAAGGCTGGACAAATTTGTCTTTGGCCCGTGTGCGCCGCTTGCAGCAGCGCTTGTGTGGCTTGCGGGGTGCGCCAGCCGTCCAGTGCAGAGCAAAGCGGCTGTTCCCGTTTTTCAGTCACTGCACGGAAGTGGCGCAGTTGCTGCACGTACACGTCGATCTCGTGCACGCTGCTTTGCTCGCGCATGATTTGGTTGTGCCAGTGCCGATCGCCTGGGTAGTGCCACAGCGCCAGATCGGGCAGCGACAGCGAGCCTAGCGTGCCCGACAAAAAATGCGACTGCACGTTTTGCCTTGGGTACTGGCTTTGCTCGCCCGCACACAGGTCCCAGCACCAGGGCGACACAGCAGTGTCCGAGACGGTCATCACGGCTTGCGTGCCGCACTCAAACTCAAGCAGGGCAGAGCCGGTGTCTTCGACTTCAAAGCCCCGCACCGCACTGGACAGGCTGCCTTGCACCGCGCGGACTTCGCCGAGCAGAAACACCAGCATGTCGATGTCATGGATGAGGTTGATCAGCACCGGCCCACCACCGGCTTGACGACGCCAGCCCACATCAAAGTAGGCGGTGGGTTTGTAAAAGTTGGCCATCACGTTGGCGCTGACCACTTGGCCCAGACGTCCGTCCGCGACGATTTGCCGAGCCCTTTGCAAGATCGGGTTGTGGCGGCGGTGGTGGCCCACCAGCACCGGCACGCCCGTGTCTTTTTCGATTTGGATCAGGCGCTGGGCGGCGCTCAAGGTGTCGGCCACCGGCTTTTCAATCAGCACTGCGATGCCACGAGCCATGCAGTCGGCTGCCACGTCCACATGCGTGGCGGTGGGGGTGGCGATCACCGCGCCCTGGGTGCGGGGGGAGTCCAGCAAAGCCGGGTGGTTTTCAAGAAAAGGGATGTTTCGCTCGGCACACCACTGGCGACCTGCCAGCCCGGGCTCGGCCACGCCCACCAGAGCGAACTCGGGTGTTTTCAGGATGCGCTCGATGTGCGTGCGGCCAATCACGCCAGCGCCAATCACGGCCAGAGGGAACTTTTGCATGGGGTTTTTGAAGGATGGCCAAGGGTCTCAATGGCGCAAGTATATTGAATTTTGGAAATAAATTCAAAAGTGGAATCTAATTCCGTTTTTATGTATCATGCCGCCATGACTTCTTCAAAACCGCTGCATCTGGACGGTGCTTCCCGCGTGCATTTCATCGTGGGAGACCCGATTGCCCAGGTCAAATCGCCCGCCGGTGTGAGCCAGGCTTTTCAGGATGCGGGGCTGAACGCCCTGTGCATCCCGGCCCATGTGGCCCCCGCCGATCTGGCCGCTTGGACGGCAGGGGTGTCGCTGTGTAAAAACGTGGACGGCATCATCGTCACGGTGCCGCACAAGTTTGCTTATTTCGATTTGTGTGCCACGACGTCGGACCGGGGCGCGTTCTTGAAATCCATCAACACCTTGCGCCGCAATCCTGATGGCACCTGGCATGGCGACATGTTTGATGGTCTGGGCTATGTCAGGGCGCTGGCCCTCAAGGGTTGCAGTCTGCCGGGCAAAAAGGCTTTGCTGGTGGGCGCAGGCGGTGCCGGTTCGGCCATCGCGTATTCACTGGCCACGGGCGGCGTGCGCGAGCTGGCCATCCACGATGCAGACACCGTGCGCCGCGACGCGCTGGTGCAGCGCCTGGCCTCGCTGGGCCAGTGCCGCGTGGTCGCGGGCAGCAGCGACCCGACAGGCTTTGACATCGCCATCAACGCCACACCGATTGGCATGAAAGAGGGTGATCCGTATCCCATCGATGCCACGAAGTTCACGCCGGACATGTTTGTGGGCTGCGTGATCACAGCGCCCGCTGTGCCGCCCATGGTTGCTGCGGCGCGGGCGCGGGGCTGCAACACCTTGACCGGGGCCGACATGTTTGCCCAGGTCAAAGACCTGATGGTCGAATTTTTGATGGGGGCATGAGATGCAAGTTCTGAAGAGCGGCCTGGCTCCCCTGAAAGATGACAGCGAGTTTGATCTGGTGGTCATTGGCGCTGGAGGCGCTGGCTTGTCTGCGGCGGTGTTTGCTGCCATTGACGGTGCCAAAGTGCTGGTGGTTGAGCGCACCGAATTTGTGGGTGGCACCACCGCTTGGTCGGCGGGCACGACCTGGGTGCCGGGCACCCACCATGCGGCCACGGTCAACCCGGGCGACACGCTGGCCGAAGCCGCGAAATACTTGAACCATGCGGTGGGCGAGCAAGCCCCTGCGGCCTTGCGCGATGCGTTTTTGCAAAAGGGGGCTGAGGCGGTGGCCGAAATCGAGGCGCAGTCGTCGATGAAGTACCGGCCTTACCCCAAGCACCCGGACTACATCAGCGATCTGCCCGGCTCGACCTTGAGCGGCCGCGCGCTGGAGCCCGTGCCTTTTGATGGCCGTTTGCTGGGCGATCTGTTCCCGCTGCTGCGTCCGCCGATTCCAGAATTCACCGTACTGGGCGGCATGATGGTGGACCGCACCGACATCAACCATTTGCTGGCCATGACGAAGTCCTGGGCTTCGCTCAAGCATTCAGTGCGCATCGTGTTGCGTCATCTGGCTGATCGCCTGAGCCATGCGCGTGGCACGCGTCTGGTCATGGGCAATGCCCTGGTGGGCCGTTTGCTGCATTCCTTATCACAGCATGATCAGGTCACGCTGGCGCTGAACACTTCGTTGGATGCGCTGGAGCGCGACGCCAGTGGCCGCGTGGTGGCTGTGCGTTTGGGCAGCGCCACCGGCCATACCCGCGTACGGGCCAAAAAAGGCGTGGTGCTGGCCAGTGGTGGCTTCAACCGCGACCCGGTTTTGAGGGCTCAGAAATTACCCGGTATTCCCTCTGAATGGTGTCCGGCAGCGCCTGGCCACACGGGTGAGGCTTTGGCCCTGGCACGCGGTTTGGGCGCGGTCGAAGGGCAGGGCGCGCAAAGCCCGGCTTTCTGGGCACCTGTGTCCTTGCGCAAACGCGCCGATGGCAGCACCGCCGTGTTCCCGCATTTCGTGATGGACCGCGCCAAGCCCGGCATGATCACCGTCAATCAGGCCGGTGAGCGCTTTGTGAACGAGAGCACCTCCTACCATCTGTTTGCGTTGGGCATGCAGGCCGCTCAGCAAGCCGTTCCCGCTTATCTGATTGCCGATGCCAGAGCGCTGCGCCAGTACGGCATGGGCATGGTGCGTCCCGGTGGCAAAGGGTTGGCCCCGTTTCTGGCCGATGGCTACCTGACCGAGGGGACCACGTTGACCGGCCTGGCCCAAAAGTTGGGCATATCGGCCGAAGGCCTGGCCCAATCGGTGGCTGCCAACAACGCATTTGCTCAAACCGGTGTGGACACGCAGTTTCAGCGGGGTGTCACGGCTTATCAGCAAAACATTGGCGACGCCACTGTGGGCGGTCCAAACCCGAATCTGGGGCCACTGTCCGAGGGACCGTATTACGCGGTCAAGCTGTACCCGGGTGATATCGGTGCGGCGCAGGGTTTGCAGACCAATGCCCATGCCCAAGTGCTGGATGCGCAAGGCCAGGTTCTGGCGGGACTGTATGCCGTGGGCAATGACATGAATTCCATCATGGGCGGTGTTTATCCGGCACCCGGTATCACGATCGGGCCGGGTTTGGTGTTCGCCTATTTGGCGGCAAAGCATGCCCTGGCGGGTGCACCATCCCTCGGGTCTAACCCCTAAAACGTTCGTTAATCGAACATTTTTGATCGATTGTCGAACAAGTTCGCTGTGTGATGCATGAGTTGCCGCCATCTTCAGCACTACATTTGCATCACCTTGCCCTGCATGGTGATGTCGTATTTCAACCCTTGGCCATGCAAGTTGGCCTGATTCCACCAACGAGGAGACCCCTGTGAAAGCTGCTTTGAAAACCTTGGCCATTTGTGCCGCATTGACTGTGTCGGGCTTGGCCCAGGCCCAAGACATCAAGATCGCCAACATTGTTGAACTGTCGGGCCCCGGCACCACCGCAGGCACCGTGTTTAAAAACGGTGTCGAATTGGCCATCAAGGAAATCAACGCGGCCGGTGGTGTGCTGGGCAAAAAGATCAGCTACACCACAGAAGACACCCAGACCAACCCCGGTGTCGCAAAAGGCTTGACACAAAAAGCGGTGGACAACGATGTGTTTGCCATTTTTGGTCCGGTGTACTCGGGCTCCATCATGGTGTCCATGGCAGAGTCCAAGCGCGGTGAGATCCCCAACTTCACGGGCGGTGAGGCCGCGGCCATCACCGCACAAGGCAACCCTTATGTGTTTCGCACCGCCTTCGGTCAGAGCGTGTCTTTTCCCAAACTGGCCAAGTTCATCAACTCCAAAGCCAAAACCCTGGCCATCGTTTATGTGAACAACGACTTCGGCAAAGGTGGTCGTGACACCCTGACCAAACTGCTGGAAGGCACGGGCACCAAGATTGTGGCCGACATCTCAACCGATGCCGGTCAGGTCGACTTCTCCGCAGCCGTGCTCAAAGCCAAGCAGACCGATGCCGATGCCATCTTTGTCTACACCAACGAAGAAGAATCGGCTCGTGCCCTGCGCGAGTTCCGCAAGCAAGGCGTCAAAAAAATGCTGATTGGTGAGACCACTTTGACGGGCCAAAAAGTGATCGAACTGGCTGGTGAATCCGCCAATGGCGCACTGGCGCACGTTGGTCTGACGGTTGATGCGCCTCAGTTCAAGGCGTTTGGTGCCAAATACAAAGCGGAATACAAAGCCGAGTCCGATCACAACGGCATCAAGGGTTACACCGGTGTGTATGTGCTCAAGGCTGCGATTGAAAAGGCCGGCAAGCTCGATCGCAAAGCCGCTGCTGCCGCCATCCGCAACAGCTGCTTCAGCACCAAACAGCACCCCGGCATCCTGATGGATGTGTGTTTTGACGACAAGGGTGATCTGGACCGCGAAAGCTTCCTGATCGAGGTGAAAAACGGTCACCCTGTGATCAATGCCACTTTGCCACCTCTGAACGCCAAGAAGTAATTTTTGCTTGTGAATCAAGGCGGACTCCAGCGGGAGTCCGCCTTTTTTCAGGCCAATCGGGCCCAAGCGCCCGCTGCAGACGTCTTTGAATGACCTGCATCCCCCGCTTTTGGAGTTCATCCATGACCGACTTTTTACAACTTTTTTTCAGCGGCTTGGCGACAGGCAGCATTTATGCGCTGGTTGCTTTGGGCTTCACTTTGTTGTGGCAGGCCTCCGGCACCATCAACTTTGCGCAGGGCGAGTTCGTGATGTTGCCCGCCTTCATGATGGTGATGCTGCTGGGTTCCGGCCTGTCGCTGTATTTCGCTTTTGCGCTGACGATTGTGCTGTCTGTCGTGATCTTGGGCTGGTTGTTCAAGCGCGGCCTGGTGGATCCCCTTTTCAAGTACGGCATGATGCCCATCGTCGTGGCCACCATCGGCTTGTCGATTGCCATGCGCAACGGTGTTCGCGCAGGCTACAGCGCTGAGCCACAACCTTTTCCGCAAGTTTTCCCCGATGTGATCTTTGATGTGGCCGGTGTAACGTTCTCGGCGGGCGATGTCGGCACTTTTGTGTTTGCCATGGTGCTGGTGCTGGTGACGCAGGCCTTTTTGAACAAGACCGTCACGGGCCGGGCCATGCAGGCCGTAGCGCAAAACACGGAAAGCGCTTCGGTGTTGGGCATCAATGTGCCGCGAATGATTTTTTACACTTTTGCCATCAACGCGATTTTGGCCGCCGCAGCGGCCTTGTTGGTGACCCCTACGTATCTGGCCAAGTTCGATATGGGGGAAGGACTGGGTACCAAGGCATTTTTTGCAGCCATCATTGGCGGCTTCACCAATTCCCGTGGTGCCTTGTTAGGTGGCTTGCTGGTGGGGGTGAGTGAAAACCTGGCCGCTGCCTATATTTCTGCCGCTTACAAGGATGCGGTTGCCCTGATCATTTTCATGGTCGTGATCCTGTTCAAACCTCAAGGTCTGCTCGGCAAGAAAGAGGAGCGCAAAGTATGAAAAAGCTCAAGCTGTTGGCGGTGCTGGTCGGATTGGCCGCGCTCATCGTTGTGCCCGGTTTCCTCAAAAACTACGGCATTCACATGTTCACCACCTGGCTGGTGTTCATCATCGCCACCATGGGGCTGAACCTGACGGTGGGTTATGCCGGACAGAAATCGCTGGGCCATGCCGCGTTCTTTGGGATCGGGGCCTACACCGTGGCCATCTTGCTCAAGGCAGGTTTCAGTTTCTGGCTGGGCTTGCCGGTGGCGGCGCTGATCTGCTTTTTTACCGGTCTGGCGCTGGGCTTTCCGGCCTTGCGTGTGCAAACCATTTACCTGGCCTTTGCCACTTTGGGCTTCAACACCGCTTTGTGGCTGGTGATGCGCAACGAAGAATGGCTCACCGGAGGCACTTTTGGCATCAACAACATCGCTCGTCCCAATCTGGGTGGCATCAGTTTCGATGGCAACTTGGCTTATTACTACCTGGTGTTGGCTTTTGCAATCGTTTTGGGGCTGCTGCTGTGGTGTTTGCTGCGTTCTCCCTGGGGCAAGGCATTCACAGCGTTGCGCGACAACGCAATCCGCGCCGAGAGCCTGGGCATCGACACCCGCAGCTACACCTTGCTGAGCTTCGCCATCGGTGCGGTGTATGCCGGTGTGGCTGGGGGGCTGTATGCGTCGCAGGTGCAGTTCATTGACCCTGCGCTGTTCACCGTGGGTGCTTCCATCATGATGTACCTGATGGTGGTGGTGGGTGGGCCCGGTTATTTCCTCGGCCCCGTGCTGGGCTCGGCCGTAGGCGTGGTATTGCCCGAGTGGTTGCGGTTTGCCCAGGCTTGGTATTTGTTTGTGTTCGGTGCCGCTGTGGTCATCCTCATGATCTGGTTGCCCGATGGACTGCTCAGCATCCCGGACCGCATCAAAGCCCGTCGCCAATCGCGTGAGGCATCGGCTGCCCGCGCCGCAGCAGGAGTCAAAGCATGAGCCAGCCAGTTCTGAAAGTTTCCAACATCAAGAAGGCCTACGGCGCAATCCAGGCGGTAGGTGGGGTGTCTTTTGAAGTTCGTCCCGGTGAAATTTTCGGGGTGATTGGACCCAACGGTTCGGGCAAAACCACCTTGTTCAACAGCATGCTGGGCCAGATCACTCCTGATGAAGGCAGGATCGAACTCAACGGCGAAGACGTCACCCAGTTGGGGCCACTCGAGCTCAACCGCCGTGGCGTAGGCCGAACCTTCCAGACCCTGCAGGTGTTTGGCAAGATGACGGTGCGCGACAACCTGATCGTGGCCGCCCAGGAGCACCAGGGCAGCATGTTCAGCCGCATGTTTGCGCCCAGCGACTCGGGTTTGGGTGACAAGGCTGATGCCTTGATCGACCAGTTCCACATCCGCCATGTGGCTGACAAAAAAGCCGGTGAACTGAGCTACGGCCAGCAAAAACTGGTGGACATCGCCATGGCCTTCATGAGCGAGCCCGATCTGGTCTTGCTCGACGAGCCTTGCGCTGGGGTGAACCCGTCTCTGGTGGGCGGTATCAGCACTTTGCTCAAGGAATTGAACAAGACCCGCAAAGGCAGTTTTGTTGTGATTGAACACAACATGGACTTTGTGATGGACCTGTGCCACCGCATCATGGTGATGGTGGAGGGCCAGGTGATGGCCATTGGTACGCCTGAGGAAATCCGCGCCAACAAGCAGGTGCTCGACGCCTATCTGGGGAACTGACATGACCGCAGCAACAACAGACACCTGCATCGAATTCGACGACGTGGTCGCAGGGTACAAGGATTTCATGATCCTGAACAACCTGTCGTTCAAAGTGCCCAAAGGCTCGATCACGCTGCTGATTGGCCCCAATGGCGCTGGAAAATCCACGGTGCTCAAAACCTTGTTTGGCTTGCTCAAGCCACGGCAAGGCAAGATCAAACTCAACGGCAAGGACATCACCGGGGCCACTCAAAAAGCCTTGCTGGCCGATGGCATCGCCTTTGTGCCGCAAGGACGCAACCTGTTTGGGCAGCTCAGTGTTTATGAAAACCTGGAACTGGGTGGCATCACGCTGGGCATGAAAACCACGCACGAACGCATCCCGGAAGTGCTGGAGTTTTTCCCGCGTGTGAAAGAACGCATGAACTCGCGTGCTTCGGCCCTGTCGGGTGGTGAGCAAAAGCAGCTTGAAATCGGACGCGCCTTGCTGTTGCGGCCCAAAGTGCTGCTGATCGACGAGCCTTCGATTGGTTTGTCGCCCATGGTGGTGCAAGACGTGTTCAAGCTGCTGCGCAAGTTGGCAGACCAAGGCACCACGGTTTTGATGGTCGAGCAAAACGTCAAGAGTGCCCTCAAATACTCGGACAACGCCATTGCACTCGAGTCCGGGCGGCTGGTTTTGCACAAATCGGCCGCAGAAATCCTGGCTGATCCGCAGATGGAACGCCTGTTCCTCGGGGGCGCGCATACCACGAGCGCTGCAACGGTCTGATCGGACCTGCTCAGGCAGATGGGCCTGGGCGGGTCCGGATGATGAGGCTCACTCAGTGGAGCAAACTGGGTGGAGACACGACACCAAAATCAGGTCCGATGCCACTTGATGGCACTTGCGGACACGGTGTGTTGAGCTGGATGGAAATGGTCCGGTCTTTTCGGGATGCGCTTGCGATGCGCGCGCAAGCAAAACCTGAAATTGGCATCGCCTGGTGTGCGGCAATGCTCTGGACCATGGGCAAAACCACATATTCACACGATGTGCCTGCAGCAGCGCTGCAAGCATAGACACTGTCATAGAGTGTGTTTTTTGAACCGGGCTCAATCCAGATTTTTTCTCCGATGCTCAGGGCTTCAGGGTTCTTGTGATTGACCAGATCCCGGATGGTGCTGACATCGTTGTTGTCAGTCAGCAGCGATGACCATTGGAAAGTTTTGCAAGGGTCGGATGGTTTGTCGTCATAGGCCATCAGATTCAGCAGGTATGGCTGATGGGTGACAGGGTCAATCAGCGGTCCGGGAGGGGAGGCTTCAGTACGCCAGTAGGTGTTGTAAACACACTGGTTGATCACCAGCGGGAACACTCCCCCGGGGGCAATCGCTCCAGGGCTGGTTAAGCCAGCCACAGCCGTGACATGAAGGGGCGTGGAAAGCCAGCCCCACAATCGGGCAAAAAAAGAGGGAACTTCCCCGTTGTTTTGCCCTGCGCTTTTGTGCAGTTGGACCTGGACTGCAGGCACATCATTGCGGGTTGGCGTCATGGGCAGTCCTTGCAAAACAGCACCGTGCGTGCTGGGATTCCAATAGCCTGTTTGCACCGTGCCATCGGTGAGACTTTGCCCATCTGCAGTGTTCCATGTAACCGCTTGTCGTGCGGTCTGTTCTGCAGCAGTCCATTGCAGCGAGGCACTCGAATTGTTGCGCAGTCGGGCTGCGCCTGCCAAAGCGGCCGCATCGGCGGCATTTTGAAGTTCATTGCGAACGAGGTGCAGGTAAGACAAATCAATCGCCAAAGATGCGATGCCCAGCATGACGGGTAGAAAAAAGGCGACGATGACGGAAACAGTTCCACGTTGTTTCTGCATGGTGTTCTTTCGTTGATTGGGCTTACTCACGAGCCATTACGGTGGTCGTACTGAGGACCAACGGCGTGTCCATGGCACTGAGCATGCGGCCCAGCGCCAGACCCTGGAATGTGTAGTTCACACGCACGGCCAGCTGGTTGGCGTCGCTTTGAACGGGAAATTCCACAGTGACCGAGGACGCAGGCCCCAAACCGATCAGTGAATTGCCCGCATAAGCCAATACCCGTGCGCGGATTTCTTCCTCGGTCACGGCAGGAGCGCGCAAAACCACGCCTGACCGCGCACCTTCCCTGCCCGCATTGGTGATCACGGATTTGTCATAAAGGGCCAGTCCGAATTCCACGATGCCCATCAAAATCAATACGAGCATGGGCAGCAACAGGCCGAATTCGACAGTGGCTGACCCCGTTTGCCCGGAGTCATCAGGTCGATTTTTCTGAGGCATTTCTGTGAACGATGTGAAGGGTGCATGCCGGTGCTGCATTTTTTTTCCTGATGTGTGAAAAGAAATGAGCGCATTTGATGTTCAAAAAATGCGCGGATGGTGCTCAGCCTAAAGCGCAGAGGTCGAAGACTCCGTGCGCTGGAATACAAGGATTCCAGGCCATCAGGGGCGCAGTGTGACGTTGTTCACCGACAGCATCGCACTTGATTTCTAAAGTGGTTTTGTCGAATCAACTGAAAGGTTTTTCACGTCAGATTGATCGATCGATGCGAAGACGCGATGGCAAGTTGGCCATGGTTTTCAGTGTCGTTTGAAACCATTCACATTGAATAAAGGAGTTATGGATCATGAAGCATGTATCAAAAACATGGGTGAAGTTTGCACAAGATGAAAGCGGTGCAACTGCCATCGAATACGGCTTGTTGGCTGCATTGGTGGCACTTGGCATCGCCGTGGGGGCCACGGCGCTGGGTACAGAACTTGGATTGCTGTTTGGCCGCATAGCGACACGGCTGAGCACAGCTGCATGACGGTTCGTGATGGCACGTTTGCTGATCAGCCGTGTGCCTTGCCGAACAGATCTCGTGGATCTGTTTTCTTAAAGTAACTCAACGGTGATCGCCATGTGATCCCGTTGCAAAGATCAAGATGACAGCGAGTCCGGATTCAACCAGGTCATGTGTAGTCATCTTGCTTGAAGTTTTTCAAACTTAATTTGGAGTACTGAATCATGAATCACCATTTGAAATCCATCCAAAGTTTCGTTCAAGATGAATCGGGTGCAACGGCCATTGAATATGGTTTGTTGGCAGCTCTCGTCGCATTGGGCATCGCTGTTGGGGCCACAGCTTTGGGGACGCAACTCGGCGCACTTTTTGGCCGCATTGCGACACGCATGTCTGCAGCGGTGTTCCCCGCCTGACGACTTGAACCTGTCATCCGGCCATGCCCATTCAGGCGCTTGAACCCGTGAGCCAGCTGGCTTTGGCCATTTTGCTGTCGGGAGCCGTGTGGAAGGACCTGGTGTCGCGTCGAATTCCCAATGCTTTGGTGCTGTGGGGCTTGATCACGGGCCTGGCGCTTTCGGTCACACCACATGGCATTGGGCTGAGTTCGGCCATCCTGGGTGGCATGTCCGGATTTTTGATTTTTTGGATTCTGTATGTCATGAATTCCGTTGGTGCCGGTGATGTGAAGCTGGTTGCAGCCACCGGTGTATTCATGGGATTTCCTGCTGTGCTCCATTTGTCCTTGTCCATTTTCATGGTGGGTGGTGTGTTGGCTGTGGTTTGGGCCTTGTGGACCTCGCAGTTGTCCTTGGTGTTCAAAAACATTCGGACCGGTTTGGCGCTTCTTTGGGCTTTTCGTCAACTTCCCATGGACCGTCAACTTGAGATTTTTCCTGTCAGCAGAACCCGATTGCCTTATGCCCTTGCGGTAGGACTCGGGACTGTTTGGCATTTTCTCAATCCTTGGGTCTTTTGACCTTACCCAGCTTTTATGAAGGAAAAGAATGAGAACAGCTCGTCCTGTGGTGATGATCGCTTTGGCATCGGCGATCGCTTTGTCAGCTGTGACAGTTGCTGCAAATTGGCTACAGAAAAAAGATGCCATGAACACGATCAAGGTGGTGGTCGCCAGCCGTGACCTGCCCATGGGGACCCGGTTGCAGCCGGCCATGCTGGAGACCGTGGATTGGCCCCGTGCTGCACCGATTCAATCGCCCCTTGAACGTACGGAGCAAGCTTACGACCGGGTGATCAACATGCCCGTGCTGCGAGGCGAGCCCATTTTGCAAAACAAGTTGGCTGCCCTGGGCGAGAAAGGCGGTTTGTCATCTGTTCTCAAGGATGGCAAACGGGCGGTCACGGTGAAAGTCAATGAGGTGGTGGGGGTTGCCGGGTTTGCATTGCCGGGTAACTTTGTGGATGTGATGGTCAACATAGCGGACACCGACAACAACCCGGTCTCCAAAATCGTGCTGGAGCGCATTCAGGTTTTGGCGGTCGCACAAGATGTGGCCAGCACGGAAAACAAACCACGTGTGGTCAGTGCTGTCACTCTGGAGGTCACGCCCCAGGAAGCGGAACGGCTTGACTTGGCACGCAACATCGGCGCCTTGTCGTTGGTGTTGAGAAGTCAGGTGGATCTGCTCAGTGTGCAGACCCAAGGATCACGCAAGGCTGACCTGCTCAAAGAGACGGCTTTTCCGGTTTCAGGCTCACATGTTGCCAATGTCTTGTCGGGCAAGGCTGGATCCCGACTGACCCCATCCATCCTGGCACGCCAGAGTACCACCCGTGTGCAGGCCGCCGAGGTGCCCACATTGGAAGTGATTCGGGGTGTGAAAAAAACCCATGAAATCACCAATGACCTCCAGAAATAGAGAACACGCCAATGAAAAAATTAAAAATTTCCATAGGATTTACAGGATGCATCATGGCCATGTTGCTGCCGTTTTCTGCATTCTCTGCAGAGCCGGCGCGTCCATCCATGCAGTCAGTGCCTGCAGCGACGGGAGATGCATCCAAAGATGCCAGCACCGCACCAGGCCACGTCGAACTGGAACAAGGCGTTGTGGTTACCGCTGGCAAGTCACGCTTGATCAAATTGTCGGAGCAAGCCGTGCGGTTGTCGATTGGTAATCCCGAGGTGGCCGATGTGACCCTGATTGGGCCGAAAGAGGTCTATGTGCTGGGCAAAAAAACAGGAACGACCAATTTGATCGTGTGGTCTGCCAAAGGCAAAGCCACTGTGCGGGATGTGACGGTGAGTCTGGATACCGGCATTCTGGCGTCGCGATTGGCCCAATGGGTGCCAACGGCCGAGCCGCTTCTTGTCGATGTCATGGCCGATACGGTGGTTTTGCGCGGCCATGTACCCGATGCCACCAAGGTGCATCGAATCATTCGTCTGGCCGAGGCCTATACCGGTGGAAAAAAAGTCATCAACATGCTGCGGGTGGACGGGTCTCAGCAAGTGATGCTGGAGGTCAAGGTGGCAGAGGTTTCGAGAACTTTGCTGGATGAACTGGGTGTTGATTTCAACATCACGCGCACCACAGGCAGCACATCAGTCAACATGCTGTCGCAGTTTCTGACCACCGGCAGCACAGCACTGAGTGCCGCTCGTGCCAATGGCCTGACCCAGATCACCTTGACCGCCGAGATGAAAAAGGGTTTGGTCAAGATCCTGGCAGAACCGACCATCACGGCCATCAGTGGCCAGGAAGGATCGTTTTTGGCAGGAGGGAAAATTTTCATCCCTGTACCGCAGGGCGGCACATCGAATGGCATCACGCTGGAAGAAAAAGAGTTTGGCGTAGGTTTGCGTTTCATTCCCACCGTGTTGGAAGACGGACTGATCAACTTGCGTGTGACCCCGGAAGTGTCCGAGTTGTCTCAACTGGGATCAACGGTCAAAGCACTCAATGGTCAAGTCAGTGTGTTGCCTTCCATCACAACGCGGCGTGCATCGACCACGGTACAACTCAGGGATGGTGAGAGTTTTGCGATCGGTGGTTTGATCAAAAGCAACATCACCGAGTCCATCCGTGCCTTTCCGATTCTTGGTGAATTGCCTGTTCTCGGTGCCCTGTTTCGCAGCAATGCTTTTCAGACCGAGAAATCTGAATTGTTGTTTGTGGTGACGCCACGGCTGGCCAAGTCTTCGGTAACACCTTTTTTGTTGCCCACGGATCAATTCAAACCGCCTTCGCGTACAGAGTTCTTCCTGGGAGGGCAAATGGAGGCATCGCCCCAAACATCTGAAGGCCACAACGAAGACAGTACATCGGTGCAGTCCACCCAACCCTGAACCAGGAGTTATTTCATGAATGATTTCCAAAGAAATGAGTTTTCCACATGGCCTTGGCTGGGTACGGTGCTGTGCCAGCTCGTGTTGGCCGGGTGTGCGGCAGAACCCGGGTGGGCAGAGCATGAATGGGGTGGCGCTGTACGCAATGCCCGAATGATGCAGATGCGCCATGCAACTCCGGACACCAAGTCAGACAGACCGGTTTTCTCTGATGGTGGTATCGCAAAGTCGGCCATGGATCGGTTTCAGTCATCGTACGAAACTTCTTCGCCACCCCAGAATGTCATGAGCATCGGTTTGAGTGGCGCTTCACTGAGCTTAGGTCGCTGAGGAGAGCGACATGAAAAGCTATCTTGTGGCCGCAGATGAAGCAACGAGTGAACGACTTCGTGCGATTTTGATGTCCTTGAACTTCAGTGTGCAATCACAAATCGTGCGTCAACCTGGAGAAAATTTGTCCCCATGGGTGAGGGATTTAACGTCCGGTGTCCTGATTGTTTGCAGCCGAACAGATCTATGGGCGGAGGACAGCGAGGTGCTGTCCTCCATCACCTGGAAATATCCGGAACTTGACGTGATCCTCATCATTGATTCGGATTCCAGGGAGCTTCTGATGCAGGCGATGCGATCCGGGATTCGAGAGGTCGTGCTTTCCCCATTTCAGGAAAGTGACCTCAGAGCGACATTGCAGCGTGTTCGATTGCATGCAAACAAAAAAATGACACCCGATGTGAGGACTGCAGGGCGGGGCCAAATGTTGGCTTTCATTTCATGTAAGGGCGGCTGTGGGGCTACTTTTTTAGCCACCAATATGGCTTATCTGATGGCTCATGAATTCAATCGTGACTGTGCATTCATTGATCTGGATCTTCAATTCGGTGACGCTTCTTTTTACATGGGTCACGATGAGAGCAAAAACAACATCACGGATCTCACGCAGCAAATAGACCGTCTGGATTTGCAGCTGCTTAACAGTTGCATGCAAAGTGTCAGGCCGCATTTGACCTTGTTGGGGGCACCGGAAGATCCAAGTTTGGGATTGTCCATCACCGCCAGCCAACTTGAGCAAGTGTTGTCGTTGGCCGTTCGTACGAATGAATTTGTTTTCCTGGATTTGGACAGCACCATCGACGCCCAGACACTCAAGGCGCTGGACATGGCAGATCGGGTTTATGTGGTGATGCAAAGCAGCATGCCCGTGATACGCAACGCACAGCGACTGATCAAGTTGTTTCGATCATTGGGGTATGGTGATGACAAGTTGCATTTGATCGTCAACAAATACGAAGACGATGATGTGATGGATGCGTCCGACATCGAAAAGTCAGTGGGTTTGAAAGTGCATTGTCTGGTTCCTAATCAGGTGCAGGCTGTGACCGAGGCACTCAATCTGGGCAAGCCATTGGATGTCATCTATCCTAAAAGTGGCGTCCTCAAGGCGCTGCGCAAGATCACATCGGCCCTGTTGAACACGCCTGCACCTCAGGTCAGGAGCTGGCTGGATCGCTGGATTGGAAAAGCGGCATGACCCCCATGATTTCAGGAGCAATGCTTTGAAAATTGATATCCGCCAGCAGTTTGAATCACAAAACCCCGCACCGACTCTTTGGATGCCCATGCAGGCTGATGCCAAGGTGAATGCGGCTCGACTCGAAAAGATCAAATCCAGAATTCATCGTGAAATTCTGTCGCAGGTGGATTTGCGGCGCATGGAGATGCTCTCCGCCGAAGCATTGCGTGCAGAGCTCCAGACTTTGACCCAAAAATTACTGGATGAGAGCAATCTGGCGGTCAATGAGCTGGATCGCCATCACATCGTGCAGGGCATTCAGGATGAAATGCTGGGATTGGGGCCCATTGAACCGTTGTTGGCTGATCCCACCGTTTCCGACATTCTGGTGAACGGGCCGCAACAGGTGTTTGTGGAACGTCACGGAAAAATTGTGGCGACGGACATCCACTTTGACAGTGAACAACATTTGATGCGTGTGATTGACAGGATCGTTTCCCGGATAGGTCGTCGTGTGGACGAGATGAATCCGATGGTGGATGCCCGGCTACCCGATGGATCGCGTGTCAATGCAGTGATTTCTCCCTTGTCACTGGATGGTCCGGTGTTGTCCATTCGCCGGTTTGCGGTCGTGCCCTACACCATGGCGGATTTGCTGGATTTCCATGCGCTCACACCGGAGATGGCTGATCTCATCCGTGGTTTGGTGAAAGCGAAGGTCAATTTGCTGGTTTCTGGCGGCACCGGGAGTGGCAAGACCACGCTGCTCAATGTGTTGTCGGCCAGCATCCCTCAGGATGAACGAATCATCACCATTGAAGATGCGGCAGAGCTGCAATTGCAGCAACGGCATGTCGTTCGAATGGAAACGAGGCCACAAAATATCGAGGGCAAAGGGGAGGTCAGTCAGCGGGCGTTGTTGCGCAACAGCCTGCGCATGAGACCCGACAGGATCATCGTTGGGGAGGTTCGCGGTGCCGAAGTGCTTGACATGCTGCAGGCCATGAACACCGGACATGACGGGTCCATGACCACCATTCACGCCAATTCACCCCGCGATGCCATTACCCGGTTGGAGCACATGCTCGGGATGGCGGGTTTGAAAGTGGATTCACGCTCCATGCGTCAGCAAATCAGCGCAGCTTTGTCGGTGGTGATTCAGGTTTCTCGACTGTCAGACGGGAAGCGAAAGATCACCAGTTTGCAGGAAATCACCGGCATGGAAGGTGATGTCATCACCATGCAGGAGGTTTTCAGATTTGAGCAAAGCGGGATTGCTGCAGACGGACAGGTGACAGGATATTTTTTGGCAACAGGCATCCGTCCGAAATTCATGCAACGGCTCACGACCCGTGGCATTGCATTGCGTGATGATTTGTTTGATCCAGTGCGGCGAGGTCATTGATGGACGCGACTTATCTGTTGGTTTTGATGTTGAGTGGTTTGGCCGCGTTTGTCTTGTGCATGGGGCTTTATGACGCCTGGCAGATTTATTGGAAAAGGCACCACCGGGCTGGAGATGTCCGGTTGCATGCCGTGCGTTTGACATCGGAACAACCCACTGCATTGCAGATCGTTCAGGACTTGCGTCTGAGTCAGTACGCGTGGGTTGATGAATGGCTGCGCAAGTTACCGGGCATGCTTCGTTTTGATCAGTTTTTGAGACAAACCCATGTGCGATGGGATGTTTCCCAGGTGATTGCGTTGATGCTGAGTCTGATACTTTGCCTTGCCGTGTTGACATGGCTTGGGGGTGGCGATGCCCGGTGGTTGTTCGTTTGGGGGATTGGCACACCCAGTCTTGTGATGTCTTATTTGCTGCGATCCCGGCAAAAGTACGTCGAGCAGATCGAGGAGCAGTTGCCCGATGCGCTGGATTTGATGGTGCGAGCCTTACAGTCAGGTCATGCATTCACCAGCGCATTGCAAATGACGGCTCTTGAATCGAAAAATCCCATTCGTGACGAGTTGCGCACCGTGTTTGATGAAATCAATTTGGGAACCAGTGTTCAGGTTGCCATGTCCCACTTGGCGCAGCGGGTGGCCAGCAAGGAAATGCGCTACTTTGTTGTGGCGGTCCTGATTCAAAGGGAGACTGGGGGCAATCTGGGCGATGTGCTCCGAAGCACAGCAACATTGATTCGAGAACGACAAAAAATCGCGGGTGTTGTCCGGGTGTTGTCGGCCGAAGGTCGAATTTCTGCATGGATATTGGCCCTGATGCCTTTTGTGTTGGCTGTCTTGATGTACCTTGTCAACCCGGAATTCATGGCATTGCTCTGGCGAGAGGACATGGGGGTGGTGATGCTGGGTGTTTCACTCGGTTTGATGGTTGCAGGTGTTTTCTGGATGTCCCGTCTGGTGCGCATCAAGGTTTGAACAACAAGGATTGAGCATGCCCTATTTGAATCTCCTCTTTTTGTTGTGCTTGTTTGTCCTGGTGGGTGCCGTGAGCTATTGGTTGATGAGCCAATGGCGACCTGCAGGTCTTGAGATGCGACGCAGGCGCTTGTTAGGCGAAACACCGTCATCATGGCGCCAATGGTCACGAGGCATTGCTCATCGACTCTGGGTGTTGCTGCAGTGGCTCAGTCCTTGGGCGGCTGGTCGGGCACCTTCAGAAAACGCCATGGCCCAACGCTTGCATCTTCAACTTCTCAACGCAGGATTTCGCACACCGACGGCTGAAGTGATTTATTTCGGCAGCAAAACCTTGCTGACCCTTCTCATGCCGTTGGTTTTTTGGGGGGCCTCATGGCTGTCCGGTGCTGCGCCTGATCCTCAGGTGCTTTGGGCGGGACTTCTGATGGCGGCTGCCTTGGGGTATTACCTGCCCAATCTGGTGTTGCACCAGCTGGTGTTGCGGCAGCAGAAAATCCTGTTCCATGCCATCCCTGATGCACTCGATTTGTTGCGCCTTTGTGTGCAGGCTGGCTTGGGGCTGGATGCTGCACTGGAGCGGGTGGGGCGCGAAATGCGCTGGTCTTGTCCAGAATTGTCGGATGAGTTGGGGTTGACTGGGCTGGAGTTGCGTGCGGGTGCATCCCGCGCTGAGTCGTTGCGTCATTTGGCGCAGCGCATGGGGGTGCCCGATGTGGATGGACTGGTGTCCATGTTGATTCAGTCAGATCGTTTTGGCACGAGCATGGCCGATTCTTTGCAAGTTCACTCGGATGCTTTGAGGAGCAAGCGCCGGTTGCTGGCTGAAGAAGCTGCGGCCAAATTGCCCATCAAGTTGCTGGTCCCACTGATTTTTTGTGTCTTTCCAGCCTTGATGACTGTGCTGCTCGGTCCTGTGGTCATCAGCATTTCAAAGCACCTGTTCCCTTTGGTCAACGCCTGAATGGCCGGAAAGAAAAACGCCACCCGCTGTTTGCGGGTGGCGTTGATGGGGGCTGTTGGCTGGATTCAACGCTCGCGCAAAGCCTGGCCCAGGGTCTGCAATGGGCGCAACACGTATTCCAGCACCGTTTTTTGACCCGTCTTGATCTCGACCATGGCGGTCATGCCGGGTGTGGCCACCATGTGCATGCCGTGCCGGTTCAAGCGAGTGTCCGTGATGCGTACCCGTATGCGATAGAACCCTTCTTCCAGATCCACGGGTGCATTGCCGGGTTTGCGGGGTTTGTTTTCATCGCGCAGCGTGTCGGGGCTCAGGTGTTCGAGAACACCTTCCAGTCCCCCGTACTTGTTGTAGTCAAAGGCGGTCAGTTTCACGATCGCGGGTTGGTTGACTTTGAGAAATGCCACTTCGGAGGGTTTGACATAGGCTTCGACCAGCATGTCGTCGTGGACGGGCACGATTTCGAGGATGTTTTGTCCACTTTGGATCACAGCACCCAGAGTCGTTGTCTGGATATTTTTCACGATGCCATCCATGGGGGCTCTGAGTACGGTTCGCTTGAGGGCATCTGCCCGCGCCAAGGCGTTTTCCCTGGTCTGGGCCAGCTCGGATTCAACACGGACCAATTCGTTGTGTGCATCCGTTAAATAGCGATTTTTCCTTTCTGCGATGTGCGACTGCATCTCGGCATGCTGGCGTTGCAGCCTGAGCAATTCCACTTCCGACATCACTCCCTGGGCCACCAAAGGCGTGGTCAAGGCCAGTTCTCTGCTCAGGCTTGCTTGTGACTGGGTGAGCGCCTGAATTTGTTCATCCAGCGCCCGTTTTCTGGCCTGGAAGGTCTGTATTTCGCGTTGCATCACCTGCGGCATGTCCCGAATTTCTGGTGGGAATTGAATGCGTGTGCCATTGGCTTCTGCGCGCAAGCGTGCGGCTTGTGCAGCCAAACCTACCCATTTTTCATGGGCCTCCCGGTACACCGGGCCAGATCGCGCATCGTCGATGCGCAACAGCACCTGATCCTTGACCACGGCATCGCCTTCATGCACCAGCAACTGGGCCAGGATGCCGGCGTCCAGACTTTGAACCACCTGTTCGCGGCTTGATGGGATCACTTTACCGGTGCCTTTGGTGATTTCATCCAGATGAAAGTTGGCAGCCCAGGCACCGGCCGTGACGAGCGTCAGCGACATGATCCAGACCAGGTTGCGGCTGGTGCGGCGTTCATCGTCTTCGATGCTGTGCATCTGAAGGGGTTCATGGCGGTGGGGCCGTATCGTGCGGTTTTTCTTCATGCTGATGCCTTCTTGTTTCAGTCTGGGTGGCGGGCTGTAGGGGGCGCAGTCGCGACTGCAGGGCCCGAACTGGCCGGGGCCATCGGCGCAATGCCCTGGCTGAGTTTTTTCAGAAGTTCATCGCGCGGCCCCCGCATCAGCAGTTGTCCGCGGTCCAGCAGGGCGATCTGATGCACCCAAGCGAGCAATTGCAGACGGTGGGTGGCCAACACCAAGGTCCGGCCTTGCAGCCATTGGCCGAGCACCTCGATGACTTTGGCTTCTGTGGTCGCGTCCATCATGGATGTGGGTTCGTCCATGAACACCAGTTGGGGATCGCGCAGCATCAGCCGGGCAATGGCCAACAATTGACGTTGTCCGCCGGACAAGCCGCCCCCGGCTTCGGTCAAAGGCATGTCCAGTCCGCGGGGATGGGTGGCCACCCAGCTGTCAATGTCCAGCTGTTTCAATACCTCCATGAGTCGGGCATCACTGATCCAGCTGTCCGATAACACCAGGTTGTCCCGCAAGGTGCCCATGAACAGCTGGGCTTCCTGCCCCACATAACCCATGTGGTTGCGCAGCTCGGCCGGTTCGATCTGTTGAAGCTCAAGGCCATCCACCAAAACATGGCCTTGCAGCGGGGTGTACAGACCGGCCAGCAGACGCAGCAAGGTGCTTTTGCCGCTGCCGATGCGACCCAGCAAGGCCAGATGTTCACCTGCTTTCAGGTCAAGTGAGAGCGCCTTGATGACCGGTCTGGAGGGGTCACCGGGGTAAGAAAACTCAAGCGCTTGCGCATGCAACGCGCCCTGGATGGTTTCGGGCACCACATAGCGCTTGTGTTTGTCGCGGTCTCGGGGGCGTTTCATCAACGCATCCAGTGTGTCCAGCGATGTTTTGGCTTGCTGGTAGCGGGTGGCCAGCGACATGACGCTGCCCAAGGGCGAGATGGCCCGACCCGCCAGAATCACCGAAGCGATCAGGCCACCCAGTGTGAGGGCGTTGTCACCAATCAGGTAAACGCCATACACGACCATCGCTACGGTGACGAGTTGCTGGGTGGTCGTCGTCAGGCCCAGCATCAGGTTGCTCAAGGCACGGATTTTTTTGTAAGAGGCCGAGCTGGCCAGGTTGGATTTTTCCCAACGGTGTTGCAAATAGCTTTCGGCATGGTGTGCTTTGAGCATTTCCAGATTCAGCAAGGCTTCGACCAGCACGCTTTGTTTGTCGCCCGCTTCTTTCATGCTCTCGCGCATGGCCTGCATGAGCGGGCGCTGGGCCAACAGGCCCATCCCCAACAACACTGGCACGGCGGCCGCGGCAATCCAGGCCAACGGCCCGGCAATCACGCCAATCATGGCGATGAACAACAAGATGAACGGCAAGTCGGCCAGCATGACCATGGAGGCCGATGACATGAATTCACGCAGCGCTTCAAAGTCGCGCATGGAACTGGCAAATATTCCGATCGACTGGGGGCGGTGTTCCAGCCGGATGGCCATGATCTCGCGCAGCAAGGTGGCATTGAGGCTCAGATCGGCTTTGCGCCCGCCCAGATCGACCAGACGCGCCTTGAGCCAGCGGGTGCCAAACTCCAGGAGAATCGCTGCTGTGGTGCCCACGGTCAGGGTCCACAGTGATGTGTAGGCCTGGGTAGGGACAACGCGGTCGTACACATTCATGGTGAAAAACACCGCAGCCAGTGTCAGCACATTGGCCACCACGGCCGCCATCATGGATTCGCCGTAAAAATGCTTGTGACGCCACAGGGTGTCCCAAAACCAGGCCATGGCTTCATTGTTGAAATGCACGAGTTGGTTGGGCGCTTTTTCAGGCACGGGCTTGAGAATCAACACCTCTCCTGCACTCATGGCCTTGAGTTCGGAAAGGGGCAGCTGGATGTCGGTTTTGCCGGTTTCGGCCATCCAGACTTTGGCGGTTTGTCCTGAGAGCTCCAGCAACACACAGGCCCGTCCGTCCATGAAAGGGACCACCACGGGCAGCACATACGAGGGCAGCAGCGTAACGTCACTGCGTGACCATGCGGCAGTCATGCCATGAGTCCGCGCCAGCTCCGGGTAGTCGTTCATCGGAATCCGCCCGGTGTCATCGGTTGCGAAACCGGTTTGCAATGCTGAAAGGTGAATGTGGCGTCCGAGCAGACCCGCCGCCAGTGTCAGGCAGACCAACAGGGGGTCGCGCACTTCAGACGTGCGGGGCACCTTTCCTTTTTCGGATGGGTCTTGCCCGCTTGCACCCGATGCGTCCATGGGGATGTGTTTCATGATGTCAGTTTTGTTGCGAAGAGGGGCTTGGGGTGACATCGGAATCGGCGTTGTAGGCCAGAGCCAGTTCACCAAGGGTGGCCAAAATCCGTGCTTGTGCGATCCGGTACTCGTACATTGCCTGGAATGCATGGGTTTGGTAGGTGTATTGATCGCTCTGGATGTTGAGCAGATCCAGCAAAGATCGTCGTCCCACCAGGAATTGCTGGCGATAACCCGCGCTCAGGTTCTGGGCGACCAAGGTTTGTCGCCAGCCAATTTCTGCGCGCTGCCGCGCTGATTGCGTATCGGTCCAGGCGGTGCGCAATTTTTCTTCGAGCAGCAGGCGGGTTTCGACCAAGTCGTGCTGCAAGGCTTCCAGATTGGCTTGGGCCACTCCCACTTGGCCTCGGGTGGTGCCGCCGTCCCACAAAGGCACCGTCAGTTGTAATTGGGTGGTGTAGGGGCCGGTTGGGCCGATGGGATAAACGAGTTTGGTGTGGGTCAGATTCAGGGTCGGAGCATATTGGGCTTGGGCATAACGCACGCCTGCTTGTGCTGCCTCTATCTGGGCTTGCAAATTGGCGATGACGGGGTGCTTGCTGTTCAGACCTTCCAGTGCGCTTTCTGGCGTGCTGTAAGTGGTGGCCGGAGCAAAATCCAATCCGCTGGGCTCTTCTGGCAAATCTCCCATCAACACCCGGCGCATGCGCTGCTGGGCATGGCTCAGGTCGTTGAAGCTGCGCAGAACCGAAAGGCGTGCATTGTCAAAACGAACTTCCGCCTGAGTCAGGTCGATGCGACGACCTGGATCGACTTCGGCGATTTTTTGGAAGTCACGGAAGATCTGTTCATGAGCGGCCCAGTTTTCTTCGGCGATTCTGACCATTTGGCGTTGATGGGCCCATTGCAGGTAGGCTTCTGTGGCCAGCAAGGCGACGTCGTCGTGGGTGATGCGAACTTGCTGCCGGCTGGCTTCGTCCAGCGCTCTGGACCGTTGAACATCGGACTGAATGCGTCCTCCAGACCACAGGTTCAGACTGATGTTGGGCGCTTGTGTCCAATGATCTTTCTGTGCTTCGCTGTGGGCATGGTGCTGGGTTCCTGTCCATGTTAACTGTGGCCAGTGTCCGGCCTGTGCCCGGGTGATGGCGGCCTGCGTTGAGGCCACTTTGGCCTGGGCCGCGGAAATGCTGGGGTATTGACGCAGGACCGTCAACACCGTTTCTTTCAGGCTTTGAGCAGAACAAAAAATGGGGGTAAGTGCCAGTGACAAGATCACGGTGCTTGATGGGAGTAAATGCATATCTTGGGTTGAATAGGCAGTGTTGTTCGCTTCGCAGCGCACCGCAAAAAATGGATGACGCGATGAATCTAGGGTAGGCACCGCGGTGTTGGCGCTCAATCCTTTGAAACAGCTATGGCGATACGGGCAATCTGGTAAGCATCAAAAAAAACAGGTCACCCTGTCGTGGGTGACCTGCTCAGAATGGCGATTTGTTGACCGCTGCTTAAACGCCCAGGTAGTAAGCGTTGTCAATGTCCAGGACCGCTGGCATCGCAGCGACCGTGACCGTGGCATCGCCGGATTGCTGGCCCGCGGCCCAGCTGGCGCCTGTGAAGATGAAGTCCAGCGATGCTCCCACATCCAGGGTTCCGAAGGAGTGCGCTGTCCCGGTCTCTCCACCGTTGAGGTCATAGACCGCGTCGGTCAGCACCACATCGGCCAGAGTGATGTTGCCGTTGTTGCTCACGGTGTATTTGAACTGGGGAGAGATACCTGAACCGGATGCCAAACTGGGGCCTGTGGGGGCGTTGGCATCGTCCCATGTGACACCGTTGTCGACCGAGACGTATTTGGTCAAATCAATGCTGGGTTGATAGACCAGGCTGATCCCTTCGGTATCCACCAAAGACGGGATTTCGTGACTGGACGCCGTGGCGATGTTGACGAGGACGCCTGTCCCCCCTGCCTGGCTGTCCAGTTCAGCTTGTGTCAGCGTATAGCTGGCGTTGTAGACCACCGTGGCACCAGGGGCCAATGCGGCCAGGCTTTCATGCATGCCTGTGAGGTTGTCGTCCACCGTCAGTTGTGTCAGCGTGGTGGTGCCGGGGTTGGTGACGGTGAAGCTGTAGTTCAGGACATCACCAGCTGCATCGGCCAGCTGGTTGCCGTTTCCGCCTGTGATGCCCACGATGTGTTTGTCAAAGGTCATGGCCACACTGCGCAAAATTGGCACGGACTCGATGTCCGAGACCGGGCTGGTTTGTGCTGAATCGGCCACGGCGATGTTGTCAATGTAGCCATCGTTGCCGCCGTTGTTGTCCAGATCGTCTTGCGTCAACAGATAGCTGCTCACATAGGTTTGAGAGACCCCCGGAGCCAGTGTCAGGTTCGACAAATGCAAACCTGTGAGTGGTTCATCCACGCTGACATCGGTCAATGTCACGTTGCTGGGGTTGGCCACCAGAATGCTGTAATTGAGCGAATCACCCACGGCATCGACCAGGTTGTTGCCATTGCCACCTGTGACATTCAAAAACGTCTTGTTCAGGTAAAGAACAGGGACGCGCAGCAATTGCACGGTTTCATTGTCATAGGCTGTATCCGTCTGGTCAGAGTCCACTGCTGTGAGGTTTTCGATGTAGCCATTGCCCCCCCCGTTGCTGTCCAGGTCGGCCTGGGTCAAGGTGTAGGTGGTGTTGTAGGTCGCCTGGGCACCGGGAGTCAATGAATCAATGGTTTGTGTCAAACCGGTCAGTTCATCCAGAACGGTCACATGGGTGAGGGTGACTGTGCCGGGGTTGTAGACGTTGATTTCGTAGTGGAGCAAGTCACCTGCCGCATCTGCAAAAGCATTGCTGTTGCCGCCGGAAATGCCAGTGACACGCTTGTCTACACCCAGACCGATGGTGCGCAGCAAAGCTGTGGATTCTCCATCGGTCTCTGGTAGCGTCTGGTCCGAGCTGGCGATGGCCACATTGTCGATGAAGCCATCTCCACCGCCATTGCTGTCCAGGTCTTCCTGGGTCAGTGTGTAGGTCGTCGCGTAAACGGCACTTTGCCCTGGTGCCAATGTGACATCATGGATGTCCATGCCCGTGCTGGGGTCGGTCACCGATACATGGGTCAAGTCTGTGCTGCCGATGTTGGCCACCATCACGGTGTAGTTGAGCAGGTCGCCTGCGGCGTCGGCAACGCTGTTGCCATTACCTCCGGTGATGCTTGAAAGTGATTTGTTCAGTGACAGGGTGGACCGAATGGCCAAGGGGATCGGCTCCATGTCGCTCACTGCATCAGTCTGTGCGCTGTCTGCGGTGGCTGTATTTTCAAAATAGCCATTGCCTCCCCCGTTGGTATTGATGTCTTGTTGGGTGAGGGTATAGCTGGTCAGGTAAGTTTTGCTTTCACCCGGGGCCAGTGTCACACCCGTGATGCTCAGTGGCGTCATGTCGTCTTCCACGGTCACTTCGGTGAGTGTGACGTTGCCGGTGTTGGACACCGTGACGGTGTAATTCAGCACGTCGCCTGCGGCATCGGCCGAGGCGTTGCCGTTCCCGCCCGTGACGCCGGCAACGGCTTTGTCAATCGCTATGGCCGGTTTTTGCTCAACAGGGATGGATGCCCCATCGCTTGCTGGACCGGTCTGATCCGAGTCGGCCGTGGCGGTGTTGACGATGTTGACGCCTGCGTCGATCTCGGCCTGTGTGACCGCATGGCTGGCGGTGTAGTGCCAGATTTCGCCGACATCGAGTTCACCATCGCCTGTGGCGGCGTCGGCCACCAAAGTCAGGTCGCTGATGAACGGATCGGTCACCTGCACGCCGGTCAGCGTCTGGTTGCCGGTGTTTTGCACGGCCAGGGTGTAGTGGATGATCTCACCGACCGCATCGGCTGTATCTCCGGCGACCACGGCTTCCTTGATGATGTTCAAAGAGGGCATCTGGGTGACGGGAACCGCCGCTTGTGCGGTGTCTGGACCGGTCTGATCCGAGTCGGCCATGGCGGTGTTGACGATGTTGATGCCTGCGTCGATCTCGGCCTGTGTGACCGCATGGCTGGCGGTGTAGTGCCAAGTCTCGCCCACATCGAGTTCACCATCGCCTGTGGTGGCGTCGGCCACCAAAGTCAGGTCGCTGATGAACGGATCGGTCACCTGCACGCCGGTCAGCGTCTGATTGCCGGTGTTTTGTACGGCCAAGGTGTAGTGGATGATCTCACCGACCGCATCGGCGGTGCCTCCGGCGATGACGGCCTCCTTGATGATGTCCAGACTGGGGTGCAGTTGCATGTTACCGAAATTGACATCCTTTTCGGTCGGATCCAGGGCCGTGATCAGGATGGGGACTGGGTTGGCTGTGGTTTGCATCCAGCCACTTTGTTGAACCTCGCGAACGATATAGGGATCGTTGTCCAGGTCAGATGGATCGGCATCGGGCGTGACCGAAAAGGTGTAATGACCATGGGTATCGGTGACGGCCGATGTTTCGGTGCCATCAAGGGTTCCGTTGCCATTTTTGTCGAGAAAAATCGTCCAGCCACTCAGACCAGATTCGTCATCGGACGTTCCTGCCAGGTTGTCGACGCCATCGGCATCGCGCACACCATCCCCGTTGATGTCGCTGAATTTCATGCCACTGATCTCACCCGGGATGATCGCGGAGGGACTGAGCTGAATCGAGGTGGCGCCGCTGCCACCGATGTCCACCGTGGTTTGCAGCGAGCCACCACTCCATGCGTGTGCGCCGAGCGTGGGGCCATGGCCTTGATCGGGCACCATGCCGGGTGCTGCAATCATCAAGCCATACATGATTTGCGCGCCGCCAGATTGGGTGGTTTCTCCGGTGTACGTGAAGGTGACGGTGACGTGACCGTCGATGGAGCTGCCTCCGGATCCGCCATCGCTGTACTGGACAGCGCTCACCGCGGTGATGTTGGCATTCACCGTCTGGAAGTTGCCCTGCATGCCGCCGCCATTGACAAAGCCATCGCTGTCAAGCACAGGTGCGGTGCTGAGCAGGTTGGCGGGATGACGGTCAATGTCTGCTGTCGTCATGTACAGGAAACCGCCGGCATTGGTGTTGGCCTGGTAGTGGTTGTAGGTGATGTTGAACGAATAGCTGTGGCCCTGGACCAAGGGGCTGTTGTTGCTGGCTTTGTAATAAAAGACATGCGGCACCACTTCGGCTTCAAAATAATCCGACTTGCCGTCAGAGAGGATGTTGTTGTTCCATTCGGCACCGGTTTGTCTGGCCGCATCGCCGTCGGCCCAGTGTTGGTAGACCTTGCTGATGCTGTCGGTGGTCGATGCGATGGATGTGCCCGCTTTGGCGCTGTTCATGCTGCTGTACAGGCCAGAGAGTGCTGGCTCAGCGAGCGAGGATCCGGGTGTGGAGACAACTGGGGCTGGTGTGTTGCTCGCCACTGTGATCTGGCTGAATGGGATCGCAGCGACTTCTGGCACTGCATGGTGTTCGAGCGCTGAATACAGCAACGAATCCTGTGTGTCCGAATCGTCTTTCGTCCAATCCGGTGACAGTGATTTTTGAGTGGAAGTGAACTTCTTGGCCATCATGTGCTCCATGTAGATGTCGACACGACTGAGTCGACACGCGTTGAACAATTTCCCCGAATCGGGGGCTGCAAACTTCTGATTTGCAGTGCAACGATGGTGCGCATTTGTATGAATTCAGAAAACCAACCTAGGGTGTGTTTTGGGCCGACTTGAAGGGGTAGTTCTTGTGATAGCCAGAGGGGTATGGACATGTGAATGTCGTCTGGCAGATACCGTCCGGGCGATGCCTTCAGCACCACACCGATCGTTCTTGATTCTTTTCATTCGCCGGGGGGGGGCTGTGCGGGGCTGCAAGTCGCTGGAGCTTGCTCGATGACAGTCTGCACTACAGGTTGTTGGGTGTTGGCTTACCGGTTTCGTGGCGACTTGGCTACCGGCATATCGGGGCCATAGGGGGGGATATAGCCCATGCTGCCTGTTGAATTAAACCTTCAGATGAGTGGACTGTGTACGGGCCAAGCAAGAGCATGGAGGCCTGCATGAGCGATGGCACTCCGATGGGGCTGTCAGTCCGCTTGATTTTTGGAGGATTTCCTATGCACACGTTCTCTTCACCAACCCCCTTGTCGAGAAGGGATGCGCTTTTGACGCCAGCCGAACTGGATGCTTTGCTGTTTGGAAATTTTCCACAGGTTAAAGCGATCCGGCCCCTGTCTGGTGGTGTGTCTTCGCGACCTGCTGCGCTTTTACAGCCCGCAGGCGAGTTGTCATCACAGGCGCAGTCTCGCTTGGGCATGGCATGTGGCTTGTCTGGCCGTTGAAAGGGTCCCCATGTCATACCCCATGCTGGACAGTCCTCGTCATAACCGGATGTTGGCGGCGCTGCCGCTGGAACACTACACACGTTTGGCCGAACAACTGACGCCGGTGGACTGGCAGGCGGGACAGTTCATCGGTCAATCGGGCAAACCGGTCGAGCATGTGTATTTCCCGACCACCTGCACGGTTTCTTTGGTGTCGACCACACGAGATGGCGAGACCTCCGAGTTGGCGCTGGTGGGCCGAGATGGTTTGTTGGGCGTGTCCCTGATTTTGGGCGGCGAGACCATGAACCACCGGTCGATGGTGCAGTCGTCAGGACGCGCCTGGCGCATGGGTGCGGCTGATTTTCAGCAAGAGTTGCGTGTCAACCCGGCACTGCATCAATTGGCCTTGGGCCATGTGCAGGCATTGCTCATTCAGATGGCGCAAAGCATTGTGTGCAGTCGACACCATGCCATCAGCCAACGCCTGAGCTTCTGGTTGTTGACCAGCCTGGAGGCCTTGTCATCGGACCATTTGAGGGTCACCCATGAAAACATCGCCAGCATGCTGGGTGTTCGGCGTGAATCAGTGACGCAGGCCTTGGGCAAATTTCAGGCGGATGGCTGGGTCAGCAACAGCCGCGGAAAAATCACCATCCATGACCGGGCGGGCCTGGCCTCACAGGTTTGTGAGTGTTTTGGGATCGTTCAATCCGAAACCCGGCGGATTTTTGAACGCATGGGTCAGTTGGACGGGGGCAGTTCAGCTTACGGGTCAACAGCGCGAACCGTCGCTCTGCCACTGGGCGATGGGGTTGTTCAGACGCAGGTCCAGGATCATGAGTGGGTCGAGGACGGGCAGGCCTTGCTGCAGAAATACCAGGATGTGTATGACTTTGCGCCCGTGGGCATGGCTTCGCTGGATGAACGGGGTCGGGTCATCGGAACCAATTTGGCGGGAGCCATCTTGTTGGGCCTGCAACGCTCGAACCACACACAGCCCATGTTCACCAGCTTGCTGGACGATGGCAGTTGCGAGGTGTTCATGGCTTTCCATCAGGAAGTGCTCAGTGGCAAATGTCGCCGCCATTGCGAGGTGTCATTGCCTGCGTCGGGGCATCGCGCTCAGGTTGTGTTGCGTCTGGATGCCACGACCGATGAGAGTGGTCAGGAAGTGCGTCTGGTGATGGCCGACATCACGGCTGAGCATCAGCGCATGGCCACCAGTTTGGCCCAGCAGCGCTGCCAACAGGCGCTCCTGGACCACGCCCCATTCATGCTGTGGGGGCAAGATGAGGCAGGTCGACTGGTCGTTGTCAACGCCTCATTTAAAGCGTGGATGGAGGCTACCCCATCCGCAATGAACGGTTTGCAAGGGCAAGACTTGCCCGAATGGGTAAGCGCGGCCCAGCAGGTGGCTGAAACGGGGGGGCTGCAAGAGCTGCCGCTCGATCTTCGGGGTCAGACACGTTGGATGGAATGGCACCAGGTGGCGCAAACGGGGTCGGATCAACCGGGTTTCAAGCTGGGCTATGCCCGCGACATCACCGAGCGAAAGCGGCAAGAGCAGCGCCCGAGCCCAAGTGTGGTGCACGATGATTGGACCGACGTGCAAAACCACCGTGATTTCATGGCACGGCTGCAAGAGCGGCACGCTGATTTGCGGCGTGATCCGCGTCAGCAAGCCTGGGTCGTGGTGGTGCATCTGGACCACTTCAAGCGGATTCATGACCAGTTTGGACAGGGGGCCGGGGACGGTTTGTTGCTGGATTTTGCGCACCGCCTGCAAGCGTGTTTTCACGATGCGGATTCCGTTGCACACCTTAAGGGCGATGAATTCGGGGTGTTGCTGCACCAGCCGGATGCTCACGTTGGCCCCACATGGGCTGAGCGTGTGCATGCGCAGGTGACGGGCATACCGTTCAAGGTGGGGGCGCAGTTGATCAGTTTGCATGCCAGTCTGGGGGCGGCGCCCCTGTGGGCCATGGACGAGTCGGCTCAAGAAGCCCTGTGGCGGGCCCAAAACGCGCTGTACCAAGCGCAGATGACCCCGCAAACCGCCGAGTCGGCGACAGGTGCATTCACCGTGGGCTATGCCGGTGCCAGTGAAACCGCCGATTTGTTTCACTGGACCGCTGCGGCTCCCCCGAGTGGATCGACCCGTATGGGGGCTGGGGGGTGACGCATTGAGGCGCTGAAGTGCCTGGTCTGGAGGGCTGAAAAGGCTGGCCAGATCAGCGGTGCTGGAATGCAGGTTTGCGCTTGTCCAGGAAGGCCTGCATGCCTTCGTGGGCATCGGCGCTGGCAAAGCGGGCGTGCAATTCGCGGCGTTCGAACAGGATCCCTTCGTTGAGGCTGCTTTCAAATGCGCGATTCACCGACTCCTTGATGGCCATGAGTGCGGGCAGGGAGTAGCCAGCGATTTGATTTGCCAACTGCAGGGTGCGGCTGTGCAGCTCGGCATCGGGTATCACACGCGAGACCAGGCCGTATCGGTCTGCTTCGTCTGCGTTGAGCATGCGCGCAGACAAGCACATGTCCATGGCTTTGGCTTTGCCCACTGCGCGCGGCAGCCGTTGGGTGCCGCCAGCCCCTGGCAACATGGCCAGTTTGATTTCAGGCAAGGCAAATTGTGCCGATTCGGCTGCAACGATGATGTCGCAGGCCAGCGCCAGTTCACATCCGCCGCCCATGGCATAGCCGGCCACCGCTGCGATGACGGGTTTACGCACCCGACGGATGGCTTCCCAGTTGCGTGTGATGAAACCGTCCTGGTACACATCCATGTAGCTCCAGTCGGCCATTGCGGCAATGTCGGCTCCGGCAGCAAAAGCCTTGGCATTGCCGGTGATGACGATGGCACCGATGTCCGGGTCCTTGTCCATGCTGTGCAGGGCTTCACCCAGTGCGTCCATCAGGGCATCGTTGAGGGCATTGAGCTGTGCTGGGCGGTGGAGGGTGACGAGCCCGACGCGGTCATGCCGTTCGGTCAGGATGGGGGACTCGGACATGGTGCCTGTACTCATTCGACAGTGATTTTCTGGTCGCGGATCAGCGTGCCGAGGACCTTGCCTTCGTTGGCCAGGAGGGCCTTGAACTCGGCCGTGTCCAGTGCCACGTTTTCACCTCCCAGATCGGCGTAGCGGGCCTTCAGGGTGGGTGAGGCGAGGACCTTGGCCACTTCGCGGTTCAGACGGGCAATGACGTCGGCAGGCGTGGTGTTGGGGGTCCACATGCCAAACCAGATGTCCAGATTGGCACCCTTGAAGCCTTGTTCCGCCACGGTGGGCACATCGGGGAAAAACGGTGAACGTTTTTCGCTCACCACAGCCAGCAGCTTGACCTTGCCGGTGCGGATGTGCGGGAAGGCAATGCCGGGGTCACACACCATGTCGGCTTGCCCGGAGAGGACGTCCTGCAGTGCCGGGGCTGCGCCGCGGTAGGGTACATGCAGGATGTCGGTGCCTGTGGCTTGCTTGAACAATTCGCAGGCCAGGTGGGGCGGGGTGCCTGCACCTGCTGAGGCGTAGGACATCTTGCTGGCCTTGGCCTGTGCCACCAGTTCACGCACATCCTTGGCGGCGCTTTGTGGTTTGGTCACCAGGTACATCTGCGACTTGCCAATGCCTGCCACAGGCGTCAGGTCACGGGAGGGTAATAACGTGGACTTGAACAAGTGCGGGTTGACGGTTTCAACTGACGTCGGTGCGATCAGCAGGGTATGGCCGTCTGGCGTGGCCCTGGCCACTTCTGCGGCTGCAATGTTGCCGCTGGCACCGGGCTTGTTGTCCACCACCACCGACTGGCCCAGGCTTTCGCTCAGCCCTTGTGCGACCAGGCGGGCCATGACATCGGTGGTGCCGCCCGGGGCGAAACCGACCACGATGCGCAGAGGTTTGTTGGGCCAGCTTTGGGCTTGGCTGTGCATGCTGGTGCCCAGGCCCAGCAAGGACAGAGCGGCGACTGTCAGTGTGCGGCGCAGTTGAAAGCGTTTGGTGTTTGTCATGGGGGTGTCTCCGTGGGGATGGGGTTTGGTTTTGCGCAGTGACTCAAGCTGCGCCATTGCGCAAGTCTTCGCGCAGCTTGAATTTCTGAATCTTTCCCGAAGGGGTGGAGGGCATGGTGTCGCGCACTTCCAGTCGCTCGGGGATGTACTGAATCGCCACCTGCTGTTCTTTGAGGTAGGCCACCAGGGTGGGCATGTCAATGTTGTGCCCGGGTTTGGGCACCACCACGGCGCAGGCACGCTCGCCCAGACGCTCGTCGGGATAGGCCACGATGGCGGCCATGGCCACAGCAGGATGGCGGTAGAGCAGCGACTCGATCTCGACCACCGGGATGTTTTCGCCACCGCGGATGATCACGTCTTTGCTGCGACCCGTGATCCGGATGTAGCCCTGTGCATCCATGCGGGCCAGGTCGCCGGTGTCAAACCAGCCTTCGGCATCGGTGCCGTTCAGATGCGGGCGTTTGAGGTAGCCGCCAAAGTTGGAGCAGGCGCGCACGTACAGCTTGCCCGTCTCGCCTGCGGGCAGGCTGGAGCCGTCGATGTCGACCACCTTGAGCTCCACGCCGGCCAGGGGCTTGCCGTCGGTGGTGAAGGCGCGTTCATCGGGATCGCTCAGCTCGATCAGCGTCACGGCACCGTTCTCGCTCATGCCCCAGGCCGACACGATCTTGGTGCCCAACGCAGCGCGCGCTTGTTCGACCAGCGGACCGGGGATCGGCGCCCCGGCGCACAGGAAGGTATTGAGCGTGGGCACCGGCGTCTTGTGGTCTGCCACCGCCTTGGTCAGGTCGGTTAGGAAAGGCGTGGACGCCATGGTGAAGCTTGCGCGTTCACTGTTGATGACTTCGACCGCCTTCTTCGGCTCCCAAATGTCCTGCAGCACTGCTCTGGCTTTGAGCATGATGGGCATCATCAGGCCGTACATGAAGCCGGTCTGGTGGGCCATGGGAGAGGCCATCAGCACCACGTCTTCGGCGTCCAGCTGCAGGCGCTGTGCATAAGGGATGATGTTGGCCATCACGGTGTTGGCCGAGTGCATCACGCCCTTGGGTTCGCCAGTGGTGCCCGAGGTGTAGATGAGCTGGGTGATGTCGTCGGGGCCGGGACGGTGGGCGCCCAGGATGGCCGCGGCATCGGTTTCTTTTTCCCAGGCCGGTCCGCTGAGCAGGGCTTCGAAGCCGTTGGCGCCTTGTCCGTCCACCACCACGATGTGCTTGAGGTCGGGCAGGTTCGGCTGGATGGCGGTGATCATCTGCTCGAAGTCGAAGCCGCGGAAGGCCTTGGGCGCAATGATCACCTTGGCTTCGCCGTGGTTGAGCATGAAATTGAGCTCGCGCTCACGAAAGATGTGCATCAGCGGGTTGATGACCGCACCGATGCGCGAGCACGCGAGGTAAGTGACGGTGAACTGCCACCAGTTGGGCAGCTGGCAGGCCACCACGTCGTTCCTGCGCACACCCAGGCGGTGCAGGCCGACGGCGATGCG
>JACCEE010889148.1_pt1 | contig 36993 bp, 28 predicted proteins | sample 7449931 | NCBI WGS metagenome assembly JACCEE01 (sample SAMN15323457, study PRJNA562643) | freshwater metagenome | isolation source: river surface water | place: USA:Blue River Watershed | collected 2017-08-19 | reverse complement strand
GCGCCTACGGCTACTAAATCGTTGCTTGGCAATGGGTTGATCGTAGCTTCTACTGGAATTCTCGTTGAACTCACACATCCCGTTGTACTATTTCTAACCTCTGCGTAGTAAGTTGTTGTTGCAGATATCGATGGAGTTGTATATGAGCTAGTTCCGGTACCACCGGCTAACACTGTTCCGCCACTTGCTGCTGCATACCAATCTACTGTTGTGCCACCTGCCGCACCTGTTACACTTAAATTTACTGTTCCCGTGCTACATCTGCTTGCGCCTACTGCTACTAAATCGTTGCTTGGCAATGGGTTGATCGTAGCTTCTACTGGAATTCTCGTTGAACTCACACATCCCGTTGTACTATTTCTAACCTCTGCGTAATAAGTTGTTGTTGCAGATATCGATGGAGTTGTATATGAGCTAGTTCCGGTACCACCGGCTAACACTGTTCCGCCACTTGCTGCTGCATACCAATCTACTGTTGTGCCGCCTGCCGCACCTGTTACACTTAAATTTACTGTTCCCGTGCTACATCTGCTTGCGCCTACGGCTACTAAATCGTTGCTTGGCAATGGGTTCACGGTTATGGTTATTATATTAGAATAATCTGTGCCACATGTACCAGAATTAACCGCTCTTCTATAATATCTTGTAGCATTTAAAATACCTGGTGAGTAATCTAAACCTGTTTGTCCAACAATATCCGAAAAAATTACTCCATCAGTTGAAATTTGCCATTGGTAATCATAAGTTACGCCATCACCTCCACTTGCTCCAGTTACATTATTTAATTGATTTGCTGTTGCTCCTTCACAAATAGTTTGATTTGAACTAATTGTTCCTGGTACAATTGCAGCACAAGGATCGGGAGCATTACAACTCAATATACCTAATCCACACAATACACCTCCAGGACGACCAATATTAGCACTACCTGAACTGGCTCCAAAACCTACAGAAAACCCATCAATATGTATTCTGTTTGATGAAGTTAAATTTCCTGTTAAAACGAAAGCTACACCAGTTGTAACATACATTTCTGCTAAACAAGTTGGATCGCCAACATAAGTTAAAGCATCGTTTCCATTAAAAGTATATGAACCTGCAATTGCAATTGAAGACCCACCAGTTAACTCTACACTACCTCCGTCATTAACATTTACAGATCCAGACATAGTAAAATTTCCACACATTTTTAATGTTGCACCTGGTCTTACTGTTACTGCACCAGTAAAATTTCCAACCATACAACCTACCATTCCTGGTTCTAATGTAAGAATTGTTGCACCTGTAAATGAGGTGTCGCATTGAGCATTTATAGTATTAAATGACGCTGCAATAAATACTAAAAGAGAAAATATAATTTTTTTCATTTTGATTTTTTCTAGGAAATCGATTTATAGTTGAAAAGAATAATGGAAAATTTGTAATATAATATTTCAATGGATAGAAAAGTATTTCTATAAAGAAATCTCTTCTTTAAAAGAATAATGAGTTGCATATAGTAAAAAGGACAGTTTAATTTTTGTGCAAATGTATAAATAAAATTTGTTAAAAAGCAATACAACAAAAGATTTTTGTAAAATTTAATTTTTTATATATCAATAAGTTAAGCCAAAAACGTGTTGTTTCGAAAAAAGATTAGAATATGTTTTTTTAAAAAGTTTCAAATATGTAATTTCAATAGAAATTGAATAATATGGATTATTAAAAAAGTTTTATTTGATTTTAAATAATTACTTTGTAGTTTTGAAAACTTAAAAAAGTAAAATGATTAAAAAAATTACATATTATTTACAATCAGTGAAATCGGATAGAACAGACAGAATTTATCATTCTTTAATGTTTTGGTTAAACAACAATCTGCGATTAATATTTGGAATCAATACTTATAAAAACTATTACAGAAAAGGTTTACCATTACATTTTAGGCCTTATATAACAAGTAAAAATATATTAACGCACAACACTTTTAATATCTTAAATCGTTCGTTGAGCTTTACTTCTGAAATCCCTTGGAATTATCCAAATAATGGTAAAGATTGGCGCGATAATTTAAATTTTTTCTTTTTTTTAACTCAAGACGATTTACCTAAAGAAAAAGGATTGATTTTACTTTATTTATATTGTGATCAATATAAAAATATAAAACTCGAAAATGAAAACTTGGTAATTTCATATAGAGCCATTAACTGGATTAAATTTATAAGCAAACACCAGTTAGAACGTAAAACTTTAGATAGAGTCTTATATAGCGATTACAGGTATCTTTTGTCTATTTTAGCCTACAATAGAGGCGGTTACGAATTGTTAGTTAACGGAATTTCGTTGCTATTTGGCGCATATTATTTTAAAGCTCCAGATTTATTAAAAGAAGCCAAAATAATATTAAGTAGGGAGTTAAGTGAACAAATATTAAGTGACGGTGCTCATTTTCAAAAATCGCAAATGTTTCATAATTTAATTTTATCTCATTTGCTCGATTGTTACAATTTAATGCAAAATAACTCCGTTTTTGAGGATGAACAATTAAACAACTTAATTCAATCTAAAATTTGTGCAATGTTAGCTTTCAATCAAAATATAGCATATACAAATGAAGATTTTGCTAGTTTTAATGAATGTGTACAAGAATATATAATCCCTAACAACGAATTAATAAATTATGCTTTTTCGTTAAACTTAAAACCGTTTGATATACCTTTAAGTTCAAGTGGTTTTAGGAAGGTTAAATTGGATAAATTAGAGGCTATATTAGATATTGGAAAAATGGGACCTGATTACTGTTTACATTTTGCTCAAGCTAGTGTTTTTAGCTTTGATTTAAGATTTAACAATCAAACTTTTATAGTAAATAATGGCACTTCTACATTTGAAGATAAAATCACTAGATTTAGGGAAAAATCCACCTCTTATCATAATACTGTAAGCTTTAAAAATAAAAATCAAGCAGAATTTTTTAGCAATTTTAAAGTTGCTTGCCGTCCAGAAGTTACTGTTTTACAAGAAGATAAAAATTATTTTAAAGTTTCCCACAATGGTTATAAAAGATTAAATGCTATTCATCAACGAGAATTTAAATTTTACCCTAATGGTGTTTTAATTTCTGACGAAATAACTCATTTAAATAATAATCAAGATTTAAGTTTTGCAAATTTTCATTTTCACCCCAATTATACTGATATAGTTATAATAGAAAATTTAGTTAAAGTTGGCGATTGGAAAATGGAGTTTTCGGGACAAAAAGATATCCGAATTTTGGATTATCAATATCCATTATCTTATAATAAACGTGTTTTGGCTAAAAAAATTGAAATTTGTTTTACTAAACAATTAAACACTAAAATTATTCGCTCAGATTATTAACTTTACAGATAAAAAATATGGAAAATATAAATACTTCTTTATTATCAAAAATTTGTGAAATCCCTGGTGCTCCTGGTTTCGAAAATCAAATTCGCGCTTTTATTCAACAGGAACTTCAATCTTTAAATTACAGCAACTCAACCGATAATTTAGGCAATTTAACTTATATTATTCCTGGTAAATCCAATAAAAAAGTAATGGTGGCGGCGCACATGGACGAAATTGGTTTTATGGTAACGCATATTGATGATAAGGGATTTTTAAAATTTCATACTTTAGGTGGTTTTGACCCCAAAACTTTAACTGCACAAAGGGTGATTGTTCATGGAAAAAAAGATTTGATTGGTGTGATGGGCGCTAAACCTATTCATGTAATGAGTGCTGATGAACGTAATAAACCTGCCAACATAAACGATTATTTTATCGATTTAGGAATGCCTAAGGAAGAGGTGGAAAAGTGGATAGAAGTTGGTAACACTGTAACGCGTGAGCGTGCTTTAATTGAAATGGGCGATTGTGTAAATTGTAAATCCTTGGATAACCGTGTAAGTGTTTTTATTTTAATAGAAGCTTTAAAAAAATTACAAGGAAAAGAATTGCCTTTTGAATTACATGCTGTATTTACGGTTCAAGAAGAAGTGGGAATTAGAGGTGCTCAAGTGGCTGCTTTAAATATAAACCCCGAATTTGGTATTTGTATAGATACTACCATTGCTTTTGATACACCAGGGGCTCCTGCGCACGAAAAAATTACTTGTTTAGGGGATGGTGTGGCGATTAAAATCATGGATTCCCGAACGATTTGTGATGCTCGAATGGTGGAATTTATGAAAAATCAGGCTACTCAAAACAATATAAAATTCCAAACAGAGGTGTTAACTGCTGGCGGAACAGACACTTCTGCGATTCAACAAATGACAGCAGGAGGGGCTATTGCAGGGGCTATTTCTATCCCAACTCGTCATATCCATCAAGTTATCGAAATGTGCCACAAACAGGATATTCAAAACGCTATCGATTTATTGGTAACTTGTTTGGTAAATTTAGATAACTTTAAAAAATAATTATGAATATTCCACAAAAGATATTGGTTACTGGTGGCACTGGTTTAGTGGGGACGCATCTTTTGTTGAAATTGATTCATCAAGGTAAAAGTGTTCGTGCAATTTATCGCAACGAAAATAGCTTAACTAAAGCAAAACTTATTTTTAGCTATTATCAGCAAGCTTCTGTTTTTGAACAAATCGAATGGTTTAAAGCAGATATTTTGGATATTAGGGATATGGAGGAGGCTATTTTAGGTTGCAACATAATATATCATTGTGCTGCAATGATTTCTTTTCATCCTAAAGATGCAAAACAAATGTATGATATAAATGTACGTGGAACTAAAAATATAGTGGATGTATGTTTGGAAAATAAAGAGATTCAAAGCTTTGTTTATGTGAGTTCCACGGCGGCGGTTGGACGAAATATTTATGACATAACTACCGAGGAGCAAGTATGGGATAAAAATGATGCTAGCAATTATTCGGTTTCTAAAAAACAAGCCGAAATTGAAGTTTGGCGAGGAGCAGAGGAAGGTTTAAATGTTGTAATTGTAAATCCGTGTATTATAGTTGGACCAGGTAATTGGAACGAGGGAAGCTCTAAATTATTCCAAAAAATTTATCAAGGATTATCTTATTACACTCCAGGCGCAAACGCTTTTGTGGATGTAAACGATGTGGTGGATTGTATGATTGAATTGGAAAAAAGGAAAATTTACAACGAACGTTTTTTATTGATTGGTGAAAACTTAAGTTATAAAAACTTTTTTGATATGCTGGCACAAAATTTAAACGTTACAGCACCCCAAAAATTGGCTAAAAAATGGCAAGCCATTGCAATGAGTTATTTTGAAAGTTTACGTACTTTTTTAACTGGCTCCTACCCTATTATAACATCCGAAACCGTTAAAAGTTCGTATCAAAACACTTCCTACAGCAACGCAAAAATTGTTAAAGAAATTGGATTTTCATTCACTCCTATTTCTCAATCTATAGCTCAAACTGCAAAAATATTTTTAGCTTTTGAGGTAAAAAATAAAAGATAATAAATCTTTAAGACTTAGATTTATCGATACAGCGTAACTGTTCCTGTATGTTGCTGTTTCTGATTTTGTAAATCGTTATTTAAACCAGAAATTTTGATTAACCAAACGTACACATCTTGTTGTACTGGATTGCCTAAATAAGTTCCATTCCACGGACTTTCGATATCTTGCGATTGGTAAATTAATTCGCCCCAGCGGTTAAAAATAAATATTTCGTAATTGATAAAATTTACAGCAACTGGTTTAAAAGTTTCGTTTAAATTGTCATCGTTTGGCGTAAAAGCATTGGGAACAAATAGGCGCATCGGACATAATTCTTCTACTTCAATATCTTGTGTAATAGTGCAAAAAGGGTGATTGTAGGCTATCACATTATACAAACCACTTTGTTTTACCTCCTTAATAGCACTATTGCTTGGTAAATTATTATCCCATACAAACCAATTTGCTTGTATATTGGTTTGTACATTAAAAGCATCGCCATAATTAAAACAAAATATTTGTTTAGGGGTGTTAATTAAATTTGGATAATCGTAAAAAGTAACTTTAACACTATCTTTAGTTACACAAGTTTTACTCCCCAAGGTGTTTTGCGCGGTTATGCCATACCATCCGGTTTGGTTTACCGAGTAATTTCTGGATGAAACACCATCCTTCCATACAAAATTTTGTGCATCGGTAACTAAGCTCAATTGAACCAAATCACCTTCACAAGCTATGGAATCTCCACTAATAAAATTTTGAGGATACGGCACACTAATCAATTCGGTAGTATCACTAACACTACACCCTAAAGCACTAGTGCCTTTTATCCAATATTTTCCAGAAACACCAGTTGTAATGGATTTTTCTGTTTGATTGGTATTCCATTGTAAATTAGTGATTAAAGGATCTATAGTTGTTGGCGAAATAGTTACGCGCTCGTTGGCGCAAGTATAAAAAATAGGCGCAAGATCTAATTGTAAAATTTGGTGTTTAATTTCTATCGTATCCTTAGCTTTACAATTGTTATTATCAGCTACTTCTACTATATATTTTTGCGCATTTTTTACCCAAACAGTTTTTGTATTTACATTGTTTTGCAGCCAAAAATACTTATCAAAATCACCCGGATTTAACAAAACACTATCGCCTTTACAAATTGTAATTTCTACACCTAAATTGGGTTGAGGAAGATTTTGCACAAACACATTTACACTAGCCCTTCCTTTACATCCATTGGCATCAATAACTTGTAATTGATAGTTACCAGAATTTTTAACCACAATAGTAGATTTATTTCCTATATTTGGTAACCAATTATAGGTAACATACAAATTATTTACACCAATACTAACGCTATCATTTGCGCAAATTGTTTTATCTGGACCCAAGGAAATTACAGGCAATGTATCTATACCAACAATAATCGTATCTTTTCCAATACAGTTAAAATTATTGGTTACAGTAAGTATATAAGTATTAGCGATTGATACAGTAATTTGATTTGTAATTTCGTTGTTGGGCAACCATTTGTACTGGCTAAAAGCTTGTGTTGGTTTTAATGTAATATTTTCGCCAAAACATACTGAAGTATCTTTACCTAAATTTGGCTTTGGCAATGGATTTACAGTTAAATTAAAAGTATCGCATCCTTTACATCCATTGTAATCTGTAACTTCTACACTATATTGTCCCGCTAAATTTACCTCAATGCTATTCCCCGAAAATCCAGTTGGATTCCAAGCATAATTGGTGTAAATATTTGGTAAGTTTAATCTTACTTTTTCGCCAAAACAAATTGTAGTATCTGCTCTTAAAACTGGTGTTGGTAGAGAATAAAAACCTACTGTGATAGAATCTTTTGCTTTACATCCCCATTCATCAATCGCCTCAATAAAATATTTTCCTGCATTAGGAATACTAAAGTTATTAGCTGTAGAATTGTTTTGCCATAAAAACGATTGAAAATTGGTTGCTCTTGCTACAATATTTAATGGAAAAGTATTGATACATATGGAAGTATCGTTGGGAAGTTGAACTGTTGGCTCCGTAAATCTTACAAAAACAGAATCGCTTACAGAACAACCAATAACATTGCTTACTATTACTTTATACCAACCCTTTTCTTTAACCAATATACTATCTGTTTGTGCGCCTGTATTCCATAAAACCGTAAAATTTTGTGATTGTGCTGCTATCCATAAACTATCTCCAACGCACAAAACAGTATCGTTAGGTAATTTTAATTCGGCAAATGGTAAAAATAAAAGTTGCAAAGAATCCAACCCCGGACAACCTAAAGTATCTAATACATTTAAAGTATATTTACCAGAGTGATGAACTGTAATGTATGGAGTTAAAGCACCTGTGTTCCAATAATACTTTGCAATTTCATCACCTTGATATCCCACAACAACATAAGTTCCTTTGCATAAGGTTGTATCTTTTCCAATATCTAACAATAAAGCCAAGGTATCCGTTTGATTAGTAATAATTGTATCATAAACACAACCCAATTCGTCCAATACATTTACAACAAATGTATCTTCGCATAAATTTTTAAACAACGGACTATCCTGAAAAGTTTGTCCACCGTTAATCGAATAACGTAAATTTCCTGTAGAATTAAAATCTTTAAATAAAATTTCACCATTACAAGCTGTACAAATTGTATTTTTAACATCGATAGTTCCAATATTAAATTCCCGAATTACGTTTGGTGAATAAACAATTCCACCAGGTTCTCCCGGTAAAGCATTGTTAGAATTTGTTGAGTTATTTCCCGAGTGAAATCCAGGATTACCGCCATTAAATCGAACATTTACTGTTGTTGGAAAACTTTCTAAGGTATGCAATAATGCTCCACCGCCACCGCCTCCACCTGGTCCGTGTAAAACAGGTGTACCTAAACTTTGTCCGTTACCACCAGATACGTCTACATTTAAATTACCAACTATTGCATCTACTGCTAAAGCTATTGTTCCACCAGCACCACCGCCACCGCCACCATCTATACCTCCGCCTATCTGTAAAGGTGAAGTTCCTCTGGCATTAATAGTAAATCCATTGCCTACTATAGAATTTGCTTTTACCACAATGATACCTCCTCCATCTGCTGCCTCGGCAACTGCACCGCTGGTTACAAAACCCGAGCCTCCTGCACCTCCTAAAAAAACTTTATTTTGTTGTAAAAATGGCAATAAAGATATTCCGCCCAAACCACCTGCTCGGTTGGTCATGTCACACCACCTATCACCACCTCTACCGCCTGCCCCATAATTGGAACCACCGCCTCCACCAGAATCTCCGCTTACTCCACCACCACCGCCATTTGCTTTTGGAGCTCTTCCTCCGTTAAACAAAGGGTTATCTAATACTATTCCATTTCCCTTCGGACTTACATCAACATCGTTTGCGGGTTTTACAAATTGTGTATTAGGATTAATCCCGCAATTATCTGGCGAGCCATTTACATTTACAATAGTTCCAATGTAACCCATGCCTTGTACATTTAAATCTGCATTTAAAATTAAATCTCCTTCAACAAAAAGTGCCAAAACTCCTCCAATAGATAAATTGGGATTCCATGGTAATGCAGTTAATTGCGATGTAACATTTACATTTCCAGTATAAGTTGGTATTCTTACCAACTGTACCAATCCTGGAGCATCGTATGTTCTGCCTAATTTTCTGTTGGGATAAACGGTATTTCCAACAACTTCTTTAACTGTAAAAAATTCGTAATTACCAGCATTATTGATAGCTGTAACTTGTCCGGCATTTGCTGTATTGGTTGTAATAATATTGGCTCCTGCCATTTGAATAATTAAAACCCTATCTCCTGCCGAAAAAAATTGTGGGTTTAAAACTTGAATTGCATTTAAGCAAGCATCTGATTGATCACAGATATCACAATTTGGAAAAGTAATATTGGTTACTCTGCTGTAATCATTTATTACTCCACCAATGTTTTGTTGTGCAAAACAGTATTTTAAGGTAATAAATGAAAGTACAACGAATATAAAATATTTGTTGAACATATAGTTTAGTTAAGGGCAAACTAAGTTAAGAATTTTTATTTCAAAATTTTAAAAATCCACTTGATAATTTATGAAAAAAAATTGATAATATAAGTTTTGTAAGATTTAAACGCATAAGTTTTTAAACAAAATAAAAAAACATAATTTAAAAATTTTAAGCATAACAAATTTGATGAATTACAAATTGCTGTGTAGATTTACATTCGTTTTTAATTTAAAAAATTTATTCTATGAAAAATTTAATATTAGGTTTATCGGCTTTAACTATTTTTTCTTGTTCTGCTCCTGTGGAAAATACTGAAAACGCAGAAACAACAACTGAAGAAGTTGTGAAAAACTGTGTTTATGTATACGATTATGCTTCCTCAAAAATTGAGTTTGGTGCATTTAAAACTACAGAGAAGTTAGAAGTAAAAGGTGTTTTTGAATCTTTTGATGTAATAAATACAAATTCTGGAAGTAACTTTAAAGAAGTTTTTGAAAATGCCGAATTTAAAGTTTATGTGAATAGCTTAGAAACTAAAGATGCCGGAAGAAACCAAAGAATTCGTGATCACTTTTTTGGAGAATTATTATCCAAAGATACTTTAAGTGGTAAAATTATTAAAATTGATTCGGCTGTTGTTGAAGTTGAATTATCTATGAATAAAATAGTTAAAAATGTTGTTTTAAAAATTGAACAAAAAGATAATGAATACCTTTTAACTGGTGCTATAAATGTTTTAGATTGGAAAGCAGAGAAAGGTTTAAAGGGAATTAATGATGCTTGTAAAGATTTACACAAAGGTGCAGATGGTATTAGCAAAACTTGGGCGGATGTGAATTTATATATCAGCACTATTTTAAAAGAAAAATGTGATTAATATGCAAAATAAGCAGCAGTTAAATATTGGTATTGTTCAACACGCTTGTAAAGGTGATGCTAATGAAAATAGAACTTTTATTGCTTCCGAAATTAATAAATTAGCTAAACAAGGCGCACAATTAATTGTTTTGCAAGAATTACACAATGGTTTTTATTTTTGTCAAACTGAAAACGTTGATAAATTTGAACTTGCCGAAACTATTCCTGGTGCTTCTACTGATTTTTTTGGGGAAATTGCAAAACAAAATCATGTGGTAATTGTACTCAGTTTATTCGAAAAACGCGCTCCTGGGTTATACCACAACACTGCTGTAGTTATCGAAAAAACTGGAGAAATTGCTGGGAAATATCGAAAAATGCATATTCCTGATGATCCTGCTTATTACGAAAAATTTTATTTCTCTCCTGGTGATTTAGGTTTTCAACCTATTTCAACTTCAGTAGGTAAATTAGGTGTTTTAGTTTGTTGGGACCAATGGTATCCCGAAGCGGCTAGAAGCATGGCTTTAAATGGTGCCGAAATTTTAATTTACCCAACAGCGATTGGTTGGGAAAGTAGCGATACTAAGGAAGAAAAACAACGTCAACAACAGGCTTGGGTAACCATACAACGCAGTCATGCTGTAGCCAACGGATTACCTGTAGTGGCTGTAAATCGTGTAGGACACGAAGTGGATGAATCTGGCTTAACAAATGGAATTCAATTTTGGGGAAATTCATTTGTTGCTGGCCCACAGGGTGAAATTTTATTCGAATCACAACAAGATGAATTAAGTGCGATTGTATTAATCGATAAAAATCGTACTGAAAATGTTAGACGTTGGTGGCCGTTTTTTAGAGACCGCAGAATAGATGCTTATGATGGCTTGCTTAATAGGTATGGGAATTAACTTAATAATAGACTGATTTAAATTATTTTATATTTAATCATTTTGTATTTAGAAATTAAACTCAAAGCGTTTATAAGTTACTACACTTTAATTTTGCTTAATTGAACAGTTGATAAGTTTAAAAAATATCAGTGCTAAAATCATTCTTCTTCAAAAAAGGATTTTTTATCTTTGAAAATTCATCAAAAATCATTTTTAAAGTTTATAATGAAGGTTTGTATCGCCGAAAAGCCAAGTGTTGCAGGAGAAATCGCTAAAATTATTGGCGCAAATGCTAAACGTAATGGTTACTATGAAGGTAATGGTTTTTGGGTAACATGGACATTTGGTCATTTATGTACTTTAAATGAACCCGAAGATTATAATCCAAACAACAAAAGATGGGATTTATACAACTTACCTATTTCTCCAGATAAATTTGGTATTAAACTTATCAAAGATAACGGTGTAGAAAAGCAATTTAATGTAATTAAAGAATTAGTTGCAAAGTGCTCTGAAGTTATAAACTGCGGCGATGCTGGTCAAGAGGGTGAATTGATACAAAGATGGGTTTTACAACATGCCGATTGCAAAGTTCCTATAAAAAGATTATGGATTTCTTCATTAACTGAAGAAGCCATTAAAGATGGTTTCAAAAAGTTAATGGATGGAAAAGATTTTGACAATTTATTTGAAGCAGGTAAGTGTAGAGCCATTGGGGATTGGTTATACGGCATAAATGCAACCAGATTATATACTGTAAAATTTGGGAAACCAAAGGAAATTTTAAGTGTTGGTAGGGTACAAACGCCTACTTTGGCTATGATTGTTAGACGTCATTTTGAAATTAAAAATTTCGTTCCTAAAGATTTTTTCGAAATTAAAACAATTTATAGAGATACTACTTTTTCGTCCTCAACTGGAAGATTTGAAATTAGAAAAGATGCCGAAAAAGTATTGGAAGGGATACAAAATTACCCTTTGATAATTGAAAAAATTGAAACCAAAAAAGGAAAAGAAAATCCTTTACCTCTTTTTGATTTAACTTCTTTGCAAGTTGAGGCAAATAAAAAAATGGGGTATAGTGCTGATCAAACTTTAAAAATTATACAAAATTTATATGAAAAAAAATTAGTTACTTACCCTCGTGTAGATACAGTTTACTTACCTAAAGACCAGTATCCTAAGATTCCTGGGATATTAAAAGGTTTAGTGCATTATTCCGATTTGGTTAATCCTTTATTACAAAAACCAATAAAAAAATCGGATAAGGTTTTTAATGATAACAAAGTAACTGATCACCATGCAATTATCCCAACTGGTGTTCCGGCAACTGCTATAAATTCGGACGAAACTGCAATTTACGATTTAATTGCGCGTAGATTTATTGCTGCTTTTTATCCCGAATGCTTAGTGAGTAACACAACAGTTGATGCAAAAGTTGATAAATATAATTTTAAAGCCACTGGAAAACAAATTTTAGATGAAGGCTGGCGTGTGGTTTATGCAAATGAAAGAAAAAAAGAGGTGAAAAAAGATGAAATGCCTTTGTTTGAAAAAGGTGAATCTGGTCCTCATCAACCAAGTCTAGATACCAAACAAACCTCCCCACCTAAGGAATATACAGAAGCAACTTTACTTAGAGCAATGGAAACTGCTGGTAAACAGGTGGATAATGAAGAATTAAAACAACTGATGAAGGAAAACGGAATTGGTCGCCCTTCTACCAGAGCCAATATTATTGAAACATTATTCAAAAGAAAATACATTACCAAAAAGAAAAAAAACTTAGTTCCAACCGATTTAGGAATTGCATTAATTCAAACTATCGAAAATCCAACTTTAAAATCGGCAGAATTAACTGGGCAGTGGGAAAAAAAATTACGTGATATCGAAAATGGAAAATACAATCCTGATGATTTTATCATAGAAATGAAAAAAATGGTGGATGATTTGGTTAAAGAGGTAATTTATCCCAAAACTAATCAAAAAATTCGTTGTCCAAAATGTGAAGTTGGTTGGATTGTAAAAGGAAATAAGGCTTATGGATGTTCCGAATGGAAAAATGGCTGTGATTTTACTGTTCCTTTGGAAATGGAAAGTTTAGGAATCTCTGCCGAAGCTTTACATATATTAATTAATCATAAAGAAACTGTTATACAACTTAACCAAAAGGAAAACCATTTAATTTTAGATAATTATTTTAAAACTCATTTAATTGGTGCTAAAGATTTAATTTGTCCGAAATGTAAACAAGGTGAAATTAAAAAAGGCGCGCAAGCTTGGGGTTGTAGTTTATACAAAAAATCTTGCGACTTTTTACTTCCGTTTAATTTGTTTGGTGCAGAACCTAACAGATTACAAATAAAAGAGTTATTAAAAAATAAATTTATTGATTTTGGTAAACATCGAATTAGTATTGCTGATGATGGTGGTATTGAAAAAATTGAAATTGAAAACTCCAATAGTTTTTCTGTTGATAACGAAGAAGATGATGATTAATTTAACTATCTAATTATGAATAATACAAAAACTTCAATGAAAACCGTTTTAATTCGTGCAATGGTTGTTGTATTGTTATTTTTTATTGGTGCAGTTATTACCTATAATACTGTTTATAAACATCCAACTTTACCAATTTTAAAACCTGCAGATTTTAATCCAAAATTAGTTGATGAAAGTTTAAAATATTCATTTAATGAACATATCATTGGCGATTTTTTATTGATTAATCAGGATGGCGATAGTATTACGCCTAAATCGTTTGAGAACAAAATTTACGTTGCAAATTTTATTTTTACAACTTGTCCCGGAATTTGTCCGTTAATGACCAAAAAAATGGAAAATGTTTATCAAAAGTTTTTTGAGAACAAGAATTTTTCGATAATTTCTCATTCAGTAACTCCCGAAATGGACTCAGTTCCTGTTTTAAAAGAGTATGCAAAAAAACATTATGCAGTTGCTCCTCAATGGCATTTTGTAACTGGAAACAGGAAATTAATATACGATTTAGCCCGAAAACACTATTTTGCAGCTTTAGATGAAGGAGATGGCAGTTTACAAGATTTTGTGCATACCGAAAATGTTCTTTTAATTGATCCTCAAAAAAGAATTAGAGGTGTATATGATGGTACAGATGATGAAGATATTGAAAAATTAATTCAAGATATAGAAATACTTTTTTTGGAATACCCTAATTTAAAGCTTTAGGAATTGGGATAAATACTAATTAAAATGTGCTATATTCATTAAAATACCAATTCTTTATAAAAACTAGTTAAAAAAAATCCCCAATTTCTTGGGGATTTTTTTATTTAAGCTTGAGCCTTAGGACCTCCAAAATTTATCGGACCAGTATCTGCTCCATCTAAATCTTTTATCTTACCATTAAAGTGCTCATATTTTGCAATATTATCAGCTAAAGCATGTAGCAATCTTTTTGCATGTTCAGGTGTCATAATTACACGAGATTTAACCTTTGCTTTTGGAACACCTGGCATAACTCTAACAAAATCCACTACAAATTCCGATACAGAATGTGTAATGATTGCTAAGTTAGAATAATTACCTTCGGCTATTTCCTCCGAAAGCTCAATATTAATTTGATTCCCTTGTAAATTATTATCTTCCATTATGCGTCGATTGTTTCTTTACTTGCTACTAAATCTTTATACTCTGAAGCAGAACCAACTACAACACTTTCAAACTGTCTGAATCCTGTTCCTGCTGGGATTCTATGTCCAACAATAACATTTTCTTTTAATCCTTCTAATGTATCAACTTTACCTGCAATAGCTGCTTCGTTTAATACTTTAGTTGTTTCTTGGAAAGATGCCGCAGAAATAAACGATTTAGTTTGTAATGAAGCTCTAGTTATACCTTGTAAAATTGCTGTTGAAGTTGCAGGAATTGCCTCTCTGGCAACTACTAACTTTTTATCTTCTCTTTTCAACTTAGAATTTTCTTCACGTAACTTTCTAGCAGTAATAATCTGACCAGCTTTTAATTCTCCTGAATCACCAGCATCTGTAACAATCATTTTACCAAAAATAGCGTCGTTTTCTTTGTTGAAATCAACTTTATTTACAATTTCTTTTTCTAAGAATAATGTATCACCTGGATCTTCAATTAACACTTTTCTCATCATCTGACGAACAATTACCTCGAAGTGTTTATCATTAATACCCACACCTTGTAAACGATAAACCTCTTGAATTTCATTTACTATATACTCTTGTACTTTAGTAGGACCTTGAATTCTTAAAATATCACTTGGAGTAATTGCTCCTTCGGATAACGACATACCAGCTTTGATATAATCATTTTCCTGAACTAAAATGTGTTTAGATAATGGAACTAAGTATTTTTTAACCTCTCCAGTTTTAGCTTCAACTATAATCTCACGATTACCTCTTTTAACTTTACCAAATGAAACTACACCGTCAACCTCTGCAACAACAGCAGGATTTGAAGGATTTCTTGCTTCAAATAATTCCGTTACTCTTGGTAAACCTCCCGTAATATCACCACCTTTTGCAGCACTTCTAGGGATTTTAGCTAAAATTTGTCCTGGTTTAATTTTTTCACCATTGCTAACTTGTAAAATCGCTCCAACTGGTAATGAATATGATTTTTCTACTTCTTTACCATTTAAAATCTGAATCGTTGGATTCTTCTTTTTGTCTCTATTATCAATAATTACTTTTTCTTCAAAACCTGTTTGTTCATCCGTTTCGATTCTATAAGTAACACCTTCATCGATGTTTTCATAAGCAATTTTACCCGGACCTTCAGCAATAATACTAGCGTTATATGGATCCCAAGAACAAACTACATCTCCTTTTTTTACTTTAACACCTGGTTTAATATGTAATATTGCTCCATAAGGTATTAAGTTACTTGTTAATGTAATTTTTGTTTTAGCATCAATTACTCTCATCTCACCAGATCTACCGATAACAACATCTACCTTAGCACCTAATTCATCTTCACTTTCGATAGTTTTTAACTCATCAATTTCCAAAATACCATCGTATTTAACCTCATGACGGCTATCTGCAGACATTGTAGATGCAGTACCCCCAACGTGGAAAGTTCTTAATGTTAACTGTGTACCTGGCTCTCCGATTGATTGTGCTGCAATTACACCAACTGCTTCACCAATGTTCACTTTTTTACCATTTGCTAAACTTCTACCGTAACATTTAGAGCAAATTCCTTTTTCTAATTCACAAGTTAATGCCGAACGAATTTCTACCATTTCAATTGGAGATTCTTCTATAATCGCAGCCGCTTCCTCGTTAATTTCTTCTCCAGAAGCAACGATTAATTCACCTGTTTGTGGATGATATACATCGTGAACGCTTGTTCTACCTAAAATTCTGTCGCCTAAAGTTTCAACTATTTCATCGTCTTTTTTCAATGCAGTAGCCTCTAAACCTCTTAAAGTACCACAGTCTTCCGCATTAATTACAACATCCTGAGCAACGTCTACTAACCTTCTAGTTAAATAACCCGCATCCGCAGTTTTTAATGCCGTATCCGCTAAACCTTTACGCGCACCGTGAGTTGAAATAAAGTACTCTAAAATGGATAAACCTTCTTTAAAGTTAGCAATAATTGGGTTTTCGATTACTGCTTGTGATGTAGCACCAGATTTTTGTGGTTTCGCCATCAATCCCCTCATACCAGATAACTGTCTGATTTGCTCTTTGGAACCTCTTGCACCAGAGTGGTACATCATATAAACTGGATTAAATCCTTGTTTATCTTCCTCCAATTGCTTCATTAATACATCTGTCAACTTCACGTTTGTTCTACCCCAAATATCAATAACTTGGTTGTATCTTTCGTTGTTTGTAATGAAACCCATATTATAATTATTCTGGATTTCTTCAACTTTTTCTTTAGCTTCTTTAATTAAAATTTCTTTTTCAGCTGGTATTAATACATCATTTAATGAGAAAGATAATCCTCCTTTAAATGCATGCATAAATCCTAAGGTTTTAATATCATCTAAAAACTCCGCAGCTCTTGCCATACTGGTTAATTTAATAACCTCAGCAATTACATTTTTAAGCTCTTTTTTAGTTAATAATTTATTTATAAAACCAACTTCGTAAGGAACCATTTGGTTAAATAATACTCTACCAACTGATGTTTCGAATAATTCATTAACAATTTCTTTTCCTTTACGAATGTTTACTTTTACTTTAATACTAGCATGTAAATCAGCTGCTCCTTCATTGTAAGCTATAATTACTTCTTCAGGTGAGTAGAAAGTCATTCCTTCACCTTTAACTTTTTCAGTAGCAGTAGACTTTTTAATTTTAGAAATGTAATACAATCCTAAAACCATGTCCTGAGAAGGTACTGCAATTGGCTGACCACTTGCTGGATTTAGGATATTATGAGAAGCTAACATTAACATTTGAGCTTCCAAAATTGCAGCATTACCTAAGGGTAAATGTACCGCCATTTGGTCACCGTCAAAATCGGCGTTAAATGCTGTACAAACTAAAGGATGTAATTGTATTGCTTTACCTTCAATTAATCTTGGTTGGAAAGCCTGAATACCCAATCTGTGTAATGTAGGAGCACGGTTTAATAAAACTGGGTGTCCTTTTAATACGTTTTCTAAAATATCCCAAACAACTGGATCTTTTTTATCAACTAATTTTTTTGCCGATTTTACAGTTTTTACAATACCTCTTTCAATCATTTTACGAATGATAAATGGTTTGTATAATTCTGCTGCCATATTTTTAGGTATTCCACACTCATGCATTTTTAATGTAGGACCTACAATAATAACCGAACGTGCAGAGTAATCAACCCTTTTACCTAATAAATTCTGACGGAAACGCCCTGATTTACCCTTTAAGGAATCAGATAAAGATTTTAATGCTCTGTTTGCTTCAGTTTTTACAGCATTAGCTTTTCTAGAGTTATCAAATAAAGAATCAACAGCTTCCTGTAACATCCTTTTTTCATTTCTCAAAATTACTTCAGGAGCCTTAATTTCAATTAACCTTTTTAAACGGTTATTTCTGATTATAACTCTTCTGTATAAATCATTTAAATCCGACGTAGCAAATCTACCTCCATCTAATGGAACTAAAGGACGTAATTCTGGTGGAATAACTGGTACAACTCTAACAATCATCCATTCTGGTCGATTCTCGATATTTTGATTTGCACTTCTAAATGCTTCAACAACCTGTAAACGTTTTAAAGCTTCATTTTTTCTCTGTTGAGATGATTCTGTATTTGCTTTATTTCTTAAATCATATGATAAAGAATCTAAATCCAATCTTTGCAACAACATATATAGAGCTTCTGCTCCCATTTTTGCTATAAACTTATTTGGATCTTCATCTTCCAAATATTGGTTGTCATTTGGTAAAGAATCTAAAACATCTAAATATTCTTCCTCTGTTAAAAAATCAAGATAATCTAAAGGAACACCGTCTTTATTTTTAGCACCAGCAGCATTAATTACTACGTATCTCTCATAGTAAATTATCATATCTAATTTTTTAGATGGCAAACCTAATAAATATCCAATTTTATTAGGTAATGATCTAAAATACCAAATATGTGCAACTGGAACTACCAATTGGATATGCCCCATTCTCTCTCTTCTAACCTTTTTTTCTGTTACTTCAACTCCACAACGGTCACATACTATTCCTTTATATCTAATTCTTTTATATTTACCACAGTGGCATTCATAATCTTTTACAGGACCAAAAATACGCTCGCAAAACAAACCGTCTCTTTCTGGTTTATAAGTTCTGTAATTAATTGTCTCTGGCTTTAATACCTCACCTCTTGATAAATCCAAAATTTGCTCCGGAGAAGCTAAACTTATGGTAATAGTATCAAAAGTACTGGAAGTTTTAATGTTTTTTCTGTATGACATTTTTATCAAATATTAGTTCTACAATTAATTAATCTAAAGAAATGTTTAATCCTAAACCTCTTAACTCGTGTAACAATACGTTAAACGATTCAGGAATTCCTGGTTCTGGCATTGGATCACCTTTAACAATTGCTTCATAAGCTTTTGCTCTTCCTACTACATCATCAGATTTAACAGTTAAAATCTCTTGTAAAATATTAGATGCTCCAAATGCTTCTAATGCCCAAACCTCCATTTCTCCAAATCTCTGACCACCAAACTGAGCTTTACCTCCTAATGGTTGTTGTGTAATTAAAGAGTATGGTCCGATAGATCTAGCATGCATTTTATCATCTACTAAGTGACCTAATTTTAACATATAAATGATACCCACTGTAGCGGGTTGATCAAATCTTTCACCAGTACCACCATCATACAAATAAGTTTGACCGTTAACAGGTAATCCAGCTTGATCAGTGTAGTATTTTATTTGATTTAACGATGCACCATCAAAAATTGGAGTAGCAAATTTACAATTCAATTTTTCACCAGCCCATGCTAATACAGTTTCGTAAATCTGACCTAAGTTCATCCTTGAAGGTACACCTAGAGGGTTTAAAACGATATCAACTGGTGTTCCATCTTCTAAGAAAGGCATATCCTCTTCTCTTACTATACGAGCAACAATACCTTTGTTACCATGACGACCAGCCATTTTATCACCTACTTTTAGCTTTCTCTTTTTTGCTAAGTAAATCTTCGCTAATTTTAAAATTCCAGTAGGTAATTCATCTCCAACAGTTACTGCAAATTTCTTACGTTTAAATACACCTAATAAATCAGATGATTTAATGTTGAAATTGTGTATTAACCTTTTAATTAAATCGTTAGATTCACTATCATTAGTCCACTCTAAAGGATTAACGTGGTCATAATCGATATCTTGTAAAGCCTTACGCGTAAACTTAGAGCCCTTAGAAATCAATTCTTCTTTGAAATTATTGAAAACACCTTGAGAAGTTTTTCCTTCAACAATTTTCCATAATTTATCAAATAAAATTCCTTTTAAAACAGACAACTCTTTTTTGTAATCCTCATCAATTTTAGCGATAACAACTTTCTCATCAGCTCTAGACTTTCTGTCTTTAATTGCTCTAGAGAATAACATTTTATCAATTACAACACCTTGAACTGATGGTGAAACCTTTAAAGATGCATCTTTAACATCTCCTGCTTTATCACCAAAAATCGCACGTAATAATTTTTCTTCTGGTGTTGGGTCTGTTTCACCTTTTGGAGTAATTTTACCAATTAAAATATCGCCTTCTTTTACTTCAGCTCCAATTCTAATCATACCATTCTCGTCCAAATCTTTTGTTGCATCCTCCGAAACATTTGGAATATCAGCTGTTAACTCTTCTACACCTCGTTTCGTATCACGAACATTCATGATAAATTCCTCAATGTGAACAGAAGTATAAACATCCTCTTTAACAATTCTTTCAGAAATAACAATTGCATCCTCAAAGTTGTATCCTTTCCATGGCATGAATGCCACTTTTAAGTTTCTACCTAAAGCTAATTCGCCTTTTTGCGTTGCATAACCTTCACACAAAACTTGTCCTTTAACAACCGATTCTCCTTTTTTAACAATAGGTTTTAAGTTCATACAAGTATTTTGGTTTGTTTTTTTGAATTTAGTTAAAGTATATACTTTTAAATCTTCTTCAAAAGAAACTAAACGCTCATTGTCATTTCTGTTATAACGGATATGAATCTCGTTTGCATCTACATACTCAACAACACCCTCACCTTCAGCATTAATCAAAACTCTACTATCCGAAGCAACTCTTTGCTCTAAACCAGTTCCTACAATTGGAGCTTCAGGTCTTAATAATGGTACTGCCTGACGCATCATGTTAGAACCCATTAATGCACGGTTGGCATCATCATGTTCTAAGAACGGAATTAAAGAAGCTGCAATTGAAGCAATTTGATTCGGAGCAACGTCCATCATATCCAACTGCTTAGGTTCAATAATTGGGAAGTCCGCCTCAAATCTTGCTTTTACAACATCTGTTTTAAATGTTCCATTATCCTCTATTTGAGCATTTGCTTGAGCAATAAATTTACCTTCTTCTTCTTCAGCACTTAAATAGCTAAATTTATCTAACTCAACTTTACCGTCAACTACATTTCTGTAAGGAGTTTCGATAAAACCTAATCTGTTAATTTTAGCAAATACACACAATGATGAAATTAAACCAATGTTAGGTCCCTCTGGAGTTTCAATTGTACACAATCTACCATAATGAGTGTAATGTACATCACGAACCTCAAAACCTGCTCTTTCTCTAGATAAACCACCTGGTCCTAATGCTGATAGTCTTCTTTTGTGCGTAATCTCTGATAATGGATTCGTTTGATCCATAAACTGAGACAACTGATTAGTACCAAAAAATGAGTTAATTACACTAGATAATGTTTTTGCATTAATCAAATCAGTAGCAGTAAAAACTTCGTTATCTCTAACGTTCATTCTTTCACGAATTGTTCTAGCCATTCTAGCTAAACCAACTCCAAATTGAGCATACATTTGCTCACCAACAGTTCTTACTCTTCTGTTACTTAAGTGATCAATATCATCAACATCAGCTTTCGCGTTAATTAATTCAATTAAATACTTAATAATTTTAATAATATCTTCTTTAGTTAATACACGAACACTTTCGTCTGTATTCAAACCAAGTTTTTTATTAATTCTATATCTACCTACTTCACCTAAATCGTATCTTGTATCAGAGAAAAACAATTTATCAATTACTCCTCTAGCAGTTTCTAAATCAGGCGGTTCAGAATTTCTTAACACTCTATAAATATGTTCAACAGCTTCCTTTTCAGAATTTGAATTATCTTTTTGTAACGTATTATAAATAATAGTATAATCTGCAGTTGATGTATCCTCTTTGTGTAATAAAACAGATTTAACGCCACTGTCAATTATCAAATCTAAGTGCTCGTCTTCAATTACAATTTCTCTATCTAAAATAACTTCGTTTCGTTCAATAGAAACAACTTCTCCTGTATCCTCATCAACGAAATCCTCAATCCAAGTTCTTAAAATTCTTGCAGCTAATTTTCTACCAACAATTTTCTTTAAAGTAGGTTTTGCTATTTTTACCTCATCAGCCAAATCAAAAATTTCTAATACATCTTTATCAGATTCAAAACCTATGGCTCTTAATAAAGTTGTAACAGGTAATTTTTTCTTTCTGTCGATGTAAGCATACATTACATTGTTTATATCAGTAGCAAACTCAATCCACGAACCTTTAAAAGGGATAATTCTAGCAGAATATAATTTAGTTCCATTTGCATGTCTAGATTGACCAAAGAACACACCAGGAGATCTATGTAATTGTGAAACAACAACTCTCTCAGCACCATTAATTACAAAGGTACCTTTAGGTGTCATATATGGTATAGTTCCAAGATAAACATCTTGAACAATAGTTTCAAAATCTTCATGTTCATCATCTGTACAGTATAACTTTAATTTAGCTTTTAAAGGCACACTGTAAGTTAATCCTCTTTGGATACATTCTTCAATCGAATATCTTGGAGGATCAATAAAATAATCTAAAAACTCTAATACAAATTGGTTTCTTGCATCAGAGATTGGGAAGTTCTCACTGAATACTTTAAAAAGACCTTCGTCTTTTCTGCTTTCTGGAGTAGTTTCAAATTGAAAGAAATTATGAAAAGACTTCAACTGAATTTCCAAAAAATCAGGATATTCAGGAGTTGCCTTTGCAGTAGCAAAGCTAATTCTTTCTGTATTTTGTTTTAATATAGACATATTATGATTTATAATTGTTGAAAGAACAAAGTAAAATAAATACAAAAGGGTTTAGATCAATTCATTAGAATTGATCTAAACCTAAAATTGTAAAGTTTAGAATTATTTTAATTCTACTTCAGCACCAGCTTCTTCTAACTGAGCTTTTAAAGCTTCAGCATCAGCTTTAGCTAAACCTTCTTTAACAGTACTTGGAGCACCATCAACTAAATCTTTAGCTTCTTTCAAACCTAAACCTGTAACTTCTTTTACTAACTTAACAACACCTAATTTAGCGCTACCAGCGTTCTTTAAAATTACATCAAATTCAGTTTGTTCAGCAGCAGCAGAACCACTGTCACCACCACCTACAGCAGCTACAGCAACTGCAGCAGCAGCTGGTTCAATACCGTATTCATCTTTTAAGATTTGAGCAAGTTCGTTAACTTCTTTAACAGTTAAGTTCACTAATTGTTCAGCAAATTCTTTTAAATTAGCCATTTTCGTAAGTTTAAAAATTTAATAATTCAATTTAATTTAATTTTTCTCTGATAAGGTTTTCAACACGCCAACTAAAGTTTGTCCACCTGATTGAAGAGCACTAACAACATTTTTAGCAGGAGACTGTAATAAAGCAACGATATCAGCAATAAGCTCATCTTTACTCTTGATAGTGCATAAAGCATCTAACATTTCATCACCTACATAAGTTGACTCTTCAACATATGCACACTTTAAAAGTGGTTTTGGAGATTTTTTTCTAAAATCTTTAATTACTTTAGCAGGTAAATTACCCGTTTCTGTAAATAAGATACAAGTGTTACCAGACAAAGTTGAAATAACTTGAGAATAATCTTTACCCTCAATACGCTCCAAAGCTTTTTGCAATAGAGAATTTTTAACAACTTCTAATCTGATACCTTTTTGATGAAAAACTCCTCTAAGCGCACTCGACTGTTCAACCGTCATTTGAGACAAATCAGCTAAATAAAAATGACTGTTTGTAGTCAATTTATCTACTAGATTCTCGATAACTTGGTTTTTCTCTCCTTTAGTCATTTCAGTGTAATTAATTAGAGATTCTGTTTATTGGAAGCATGTAACATTAAAATTAATCGATTGATTTAGTATCAACCTTAATAGCCGGACTCATAGTACTGCTTAAAGTAACTGTTTGCATATAAGTACCCTTAGCTGCAGTTGGTTTCAATTTAGCAATAACAGATAATAATTCCTTTGCATTTTCTTGAATTTGTTGAGGAGTAAAAGATACTCTTCCAATTCCTGCATGAATAATACCATATTTGTCCACTTTAAAATCGATTTTACCCGATTTAACATCAGACACCGCTTTACCAACCTCCATAGTAACAGTTCCAGCTTTTGGGTTTGGCATTAAACCTCTAGGTCCTAAAACTCTACCTAAAGCACCTACCTTACCCATAACAGATGGCATTGTAATAATAACATCAACATCTGCCCAACCACCTTTGATTTTTTCGATATAATCATCTAAACCAACATGATCAGCACCTGCATCCTTAGCTTCTTGAACTTTATCAGGTGTACATAAAACTAAAACTCTTACCTCTTTCCCGGTTCCGTGAGGTAAAGTGGCTATTCCTCTAACCATTTGGTTAGCTTTTCTAGGATCAACACCCAACTTAACATCGATATCTACTGAAGCATCGAATTTAGTTGTAGTAATTTCCTTAACAATTTCGGAAGCCTTAGATAAAGTATGTAAGCTTGAAGCATCATACTTAGCTAAAACTGCCTTCCGGTTTTTACTTAACTTAGCCATATATAAAAATAAAAATTAAAAAATATCTATGCAGGGAATTCACCCTCAACAGTTATACCCATACTTCTAGCAGTACCAGCAATAGTTTTCATTGCAGCAGGAACAGTAAAAGCATTCATATCCTGAATTTTAGTAGTTGCAATTTCTTGAATTTGACCCCAAGTTACTTTACCTACTTTTTTTCTATTAGGCTCAGCAGAACCCTTTTTCACCTTTGCAGCTTCCATAAGTTGAACAGCAACAGGTGGTTGTTTAACGATAAAATCAAAAGATTTATCTGAATATACAGTAATAACAACTGGTAAAACTTTACCTGCTAATTCCTGTGTACGCGCATTAAACGCCTTACAGAATTCCATAATATTAACACCTTTAGAACCCAATGCTGGACCAATTGGTGGTGAAGGATTAGCAGCCCCTCCTTTAACTTGTAACTTAATCAAGCCTGTAATTTCCCTTGCCATAATTTTGCAATTTATTATTTATTTACTCTTTTTCAACTTGCATAAAACTTAATTCCAATGGAGTTTTTCTTCCGAAAATTTTAACCATAACCTTAAGTTTACGTTTTTCTTCATTAATTTCTTCAATAACACCAGTGAAAGTGTTAAAAGGACCGTCAATAACTTTAACATTTTCACCAACAACAAATGGAATAGTAATTTCCTCTTCTGTTTCTGCTAACTCATCAACTTTACCTAAAATTCTATTTACCTCATTAATCCTAAGAGGAACTGCATCACCAGATTTGTCACCTAAAAAACCTATTACACCAGTAATATTTTTAATAACGTGAGCAACTTCACCAACTAAAGCAGCCTCAATTAAAATATATCCAGGAAAAAAACTACGTTCTTTACTTATTTTTTTTCCATTTCTAATTTGATAAACTTTTTCTGTAGGAATTAAAATTTGTTTTACATTATCTTGTAAACCAACACTTCTAATTTCATTTTCAATATAATCTTTAACTTTTTTTTCTTTTCCACTAACCGCTCTAACAACATACCACTTAAAGCCTTGATCATTTTTCACCTCAGTCATAATATTCGTCTATAAGTTGTAAATTAAATCCATAACTTTCTTAAAAGCTCCATCCATTACCATTATTAATAATGAAAATACAACAGAAGCAATTAAAACAATAAGAGATTCCTTTTGCAATTCTTTAAAAGAAGGCCAAGATGTTTTGTGTAACAATTCCACATAAACTTCTTTCAAATAAGTAGTAATCTTGTTCAAAGTTACAGTATTTAATGTTAGCACGAGAGGCGAGAATCGAACTCACAACCCCTGGTTTTGGAGACCAGTGCTCTGCCAATTGAGCTACTCTCGTATAAATTTATAAAGGTAAGAAAAGGTGTCTTGAAACCAAGACACCTTTAATTATTTTTAATTTTTAAAATTAAGCAATAATATCAGTGATTTGACCAGCACCTACTGTTCTACCACCTTCTCTAATTGCAAATCTTAAACCTTTGTTTAATGCTACCGGTACAATTAAGTGAACCTCAATAGTAACATTATCACCAGGCATAACCATCTCACGACCTTCAGGTAAGAAAATCTCACCAGTAACGTCAGTAGTTCTTAAATAGAATTGAGGACGATATCTGTTGTGGAATGGAGTGTGACGACCACCTTCTTCTTTTTTCAAAACGTAAATTTCAGCTTTGAATTTAGTGTGAGGAGTAATTGATTTAGGTTTAGCGATAACCATACCTCTTTTGATTTTATCTCTATCAATACCTCTTAACAATAAACCAACGTTATCACCAGCTTCACCTCTGTCTAATAATTTTCTAAACATCTCTACACCAGTAACAATAGAAGTCATTTTGTCTTCTTGCATACCTAAGATTTCAACCTCTTCACCAACGTTTACAACACCTGTTTCAATTCTACCAGTTGCTACAGTACCACGACCAGTAATTGAGAATACATCCTCAACAGGTAATAAGAAAGGTTTATCAACATCTCTTTCAGGTAAAGGAATGTTAGCGTCTACAGCTTCCATTAATTTAACAACTGTATCAACCCATTTAGGCTCACCATTTAATGCACCTAAAGCAGAACCTTGAATAACAGCACAATTATCACCATCATAACTATAGAAAGATAATAATTCTCTTACCTCCATTTCTACTAACTCTAATAACTCAGCATCATCAACCATGTCAACTTTATTTAAGAAAACAACGATTTGAGGAATACCAACTTGACGACCTAATAAGATGTGCTCTCTAGTTTGAGGCATAGGACCATCAGTAGCAGCTACCACTAAAATAGCACCATCCATTTGAGCAGCACCAGTTACCATGTTTTTAACGTAATCCGCGTGACCAGGACAATCTACGTGAGCATAGTGTCTGTTAGCTGTTTCGTACTCAACGTGTGAAGAGTTAATAGTAATACCTCTTTCTTTTTCTTCTGGAGCATTGTCAATAGAAGAGAAATCTCTAGCTTGACAGTAACCTGCGTCAGACAATACTTTAGTAATTGCAGCAGTTAAAGTTGTTTTACCATGATCCACGTGACCAATAGTACCGATGTTTACGTGAGGCTTTGTTCTCTGAAAATTTTCCTTAGCCATAATTTTAAATTTAGTTTAATAATTAATTAAATACTTATTCCTATTATCGAGCCAATGACGGGAATTGAACCCGTGACCTCTTCCTTACCAAGGAAGCGCTCTACCCCTGAGCTACATCGGCCAAACATAAGCCGAAATAAAAATATGTTCCATTAACATACAGTAATGGAACATAAATTAAAGAGCGGGAAACGGGATTCGAACCCGCGACCCTTAGCTTGGAAGGCTAATGCTCTAGCCAGCTGAGCTACTCCCGCTTTTAAAATTTTTGTGTGGGGGAAGCAGGATTCGAACCTACGAAGGCGCTGCCAACTGATTTACAGTCAGTCCTCGTTGACCGCTTGAGTATTCCCCCAAAACCAAAAATAAAGAACAACAAAGTTATACTTTATTGAGCCGGTAGAGGGATTCGAACCCCCGACCAGCTGATTACAAATCAGCTGCTCTGGCCAACTGAGCTACACCGGCAATTTTAAGCATAAAAAAGACCCTTATTCAAAGGGTCTGCAAATGTAAGGAGTTTTTTTTGAATAAAACAAATAAAAAATGAATTTTTTTTTATTCAATTGCATTTTCTTTAGTTTTTTGCTTTCTCACTTGTCTTCTAAGAGCCTCAACAGCCTCATCAACAGCTTCTTCAAAAGTTTTACATTGTTTTTTAGCAAATAAATCTTTTCCTGGAACAGCTAACTTAATCTCTGCAAGTTTATTTTCCTTATCAGAAGACTTATCAATTTTTAGAACTACTGAACTATCTATAATTTTATCATAAAAAGTTTCTAATTTCCCAACCTTTTCTTCAATAAAATTCAACAACTTTTGATCAGCATCAAAATGCACGGAACTAATTTTCACTTTCATAACCATAAAATTTACGCCCTTGGATGAGCTTGTTTATAAATTGATTTAATTTTCTCTAGAGAATTGTGTGTATAAATTTGTGTAGCCGATAAATTTGCGTGCCCTAACAACTCTTTTATCGAGTTTAAATCCGCTCCATTATTTAACAAATGGGTTGCAAAAGTATGTCTTAGTACGTGTGGACTAGTTTTATTTAACGAAGAAACTTGCGATAAATAATTATTAACTATACGATACACTAACTTTGGATACATCTTTTCACCTTTTGGCGTAACAAACAAATATTCACTCTCTGATATCTTTCGATACGATAGATACAATTTTAATGTTTCATTTAATTCCTCAGAAAACGGTAAAATTCTTTCTTTATTTCTTTTACCCAAAACTTTTACTGTATTTTTAACCAAATCCAAACCAGATAAACGAATAGAAATCAATTCTGAAAGTCGGATTCCAGTATGATAAATCAACAAAACAACCGCTTTATCTCTTATACCAATTTCATCTTCTGCAAAAAAGCTTGAATCGAAAAGAAAATCCATATTACTTTCTTCAACAAAAACAGGTAATTTTTTTGGCACTTTAGGCAATGGCACTTTATAAACAGGAGAAACACTTAAAATATTACGAAGAATTAAGTATTTATAAAATCCTGAGAGAACAGATATTTTTCTCCTAACCGATCTAGGCGAAATTCCATTTTCCATCAAAGAAACAATCCACGACCTAATAAAAGTATGATTACTATCAACTACTTGCACCTGAAAATTTTGAGAAATAAAATTTTCGAATTCAAGCAAATCATTTTTATAAGCCTGAACCGTGTGTAAAGAAAACCTTTTTTCTAAGCTTAGATACTTAACAAAATCATCGATATACATAAACAAAAAAAGGGTTAAAGTATTACACTTTAACCCTAAGATAAAAATATTATTATAATTAATCGTTACCTTCTAACGATTTTTTTAATTTTTCTACGTAAACCGCTTTTTTAGAAATCTCACGATTAATTACAGTAGGCTTAATATGATATTGTCTATCTCTTAATTCTCTTAAAGTTTTAGTTTTTTCAAACTTTCTTTTGTACTTTTTTAAAGCTCTTTCAATATTATCGCCTTCTTTAACTTGTATAACTAACATATCGTATTTTTAAAATGGACTGCAAATATAAAATGCATTTTTATTTAAAACAAATTTTTAACCTAAAATTTCTCGAGAAATTACTAACTTTTGAATTTCTGTAGTTCCTTCACCAATTGTACATAATTTAGAATCTCTATAGAACTTTTCTACAGGAAAATCCTTTAAATAACCATAGCCTCCTAAAATTTGAACAGCATCGGTGGAAACCTCAACAGCTACTTCAGAAGCATAATATTTCGCCATAGCAGATTCCTTTGTAAGTTTAAATCCATGAGTTTTACGAAAAACCGCATTATTTATTAGCAATTCAGCAGCTTCAATTTTTGTTGCCATTTCCGCCAATTTAAAAGAAATACCCTGAAAAGAAGAAATTGGCTTACCAAACTGTTCTCTTTCCTTACTATACTTTAAAGCAAATTCAAAAGCTCCTTTAGCAATACCCAATGACAATGCAGCAATTGAAATTCTACCACCATCCAAAATAGCTAAAGCTTGTTTAAAACCTTCCCCAACCTCACCTAATCGTTGCGCATCAGAAATCACACAATCCTCAAAAATCATTTCTGCAGTTTCACTACAACGCATTCCTAATTTATCTTCTTTTTTACCTCCTCTAAATCCTTTAAATCCTCGCTCAACAATAAAAGCAGTAGAATTATTTTTTGATCTAGGCTCACCAGTTCTAGCTATTACAACAGCAACATCACCCGACAAACCATGAGTAATAAAATTTTTAGTACCATTTAACACCCAGTTATCCCCAACCTTTTTTGCTGTAGTTTGCATATTACCTGCATCACTACCTGTGTTTGGTTCTGTTAACCCCCATGCAGCTATATGTTCACCTTTAGCTAATTTGGGAATATATTTATTTTTTTGTTCCTCATTTCCAAATTGCAAAATATGATTTAAACCCAATGAATTATGTGCAGCAACAGATAAACCAACTCCACCACACACCTTAGCAATTTCTACTATAGATGTAACATATTCGTAATAACTAAAACCTGCCCCACCATATTTTTGTGGAACCAAAACACCCATTACTCCTAGCTCACCTAATTTCCTAAAAACCTCTACAGGAAAAACTTGTTTTTCATCCCATTCATTTAAATAAGGTTTTATATGTTGTAGCGCAAACGATTTCAACATTTCCGCTATCATTAGTTGATTTTCATTTTGATCTAGATTCATAATTGACAAGGATTAAGGATTAACAAATAGGAATACGGAAGTAAAAAACAAAAGTTATAATTAATCAAAAACAACTATAGAATCAACATAATCAGAGTATTCTTTAAGCTTTTGCTCACCATTTAAAAATCCTAAGGCCACAACAAATGAAAAACCCACAACATTACCATTTAATTTTTTAATCAATTTCGCAGTTGCTTCAGCAGTACCTCCTGTAGCTAATAAATCATCATGAATCAGAACATTTTGACCATTTTTAATTGCGTCTATATGAATCTCAATTTCAGATTTTTTATATTCCAATTCGTATTTTTCAGAAATAGTATTAAAAGGCAATTTTCCTTTTTTTCTAATCGGCACAAATGGAACACCTAAAGCAATTGCTAAAGCATTTCCGTACAAAAAGCCTCTACTTTCTAAACCCACCACAACATCAATTTTCAAAGATGAACAATCCTGAATTAAACAATCCAAAACCATTTTATTTAATTGTGGATTATGTAAAATAGTAGTTATATCTTTAAATTGAATTCCTTTTTTTGGAAAATCAGGAATATTTCTAATTTCTGATTTTAATAACTGAGATAAACTCTCTTTGTTCATATAATTAACTTATTTAATTAGAAAATCATTCCAAATTATAGGCAAAGGCGCTTCTATGATAATGTTTTCCTTTGTTATTGGATGAATGAATTCAATTTTTTTAGCATGTAAACAAATTGACTGATTGCTATTAGGATACCTAGCTCCATATTTTAAATCTCCAACTATTGCGCATCTAATTTTACTCAACTGAGCCCTAATTTGATGAGACCTTCCTGTAACTGGCTTTACTTCCAGTAATGGAAATTTATATTTACCCTCCAACATTACGTAACTTAACACAGATTTTTTAGCACCTGTGCGTTCATGATTTAAAGCAACCGACTTATTTATTTTAGCATCTTTAATTAGATAATGTGTTAATACAGCAGATTTTTGTTCTGGTTCACCAGTAACTAAAGCCCAATAAGTTTTTTGAACATTTTTAGATTGAAACATTTCGTTTAATCTAGCCAAAGCCTTACTGGTTTTAGCAAACAAAACCACCCCTGTTACAGGACGATCAATTCTGTGAGTTACACCAACAAAAACATTCCCTGGTTTATTGTATTTTTCTTTTAAAAAAACGGCAACTTTTTCACCCAAAGTTTTATCACCTGTTTTATCCCCCTGAACAATATCGCCAGATTGTTTATTTACAGCAATAATATGATTATCCTCAAATAAAACCTCAATCATTATTAATATTGCTCTTTATCATTAGGAAAATCTGATGATTTAACATCTTTACAATAATTCTCAACTGATTCTTTCATCACAGAATATAAATCCGCATAACGTCTTAAAAATCTTGGCGAAAAAGATTGATTCATTCCAAACATATCATGCGAAACCAAAACTTGACCATCCACACCTCCACCAGCACCAATACCAATAACAGGAACACTTACCGAATCCGCCACTTTTTTAGCTAAAGCGGCTGGCACCTTTTCCAATACAATAGCAAAAACACCTGCATTTTCTAAGGCCAAAGCATCTTCAATTAATTTTGCTGCTTCTCTTTCTTCTTTAGCTCGAACTGTGTAAGTTCCAAATTTATAAATAGATTGTGGCGTTAAGCCCAAGTGCCCCATCACAGGGATACCAGCGGTTAAAATCCTAGTTACCGATTCTAATATCTCAATACCTCCCTCCAACTTTACAGCATGTGCACCAGATTCTTTCATAATTCGAATAGCAGAATTTAGGGCCTCTTTTGAATTACCTTGATAAGAACCAAAAGGTAAATCCACAACCACCAAAGCCCTTTGGGCACCTCTAACAACACTTGAAGCATGATAAATCATTTGCTCCAAAGTGATTGGCAAAGTAGTTTCGTGACCAGCCATAACATTCGAAGCCGAATCACCCACCAACAAAACATCCACCCCGCCTGCGTCTAAAATTTTTGCCATAGTAAAATCATAAGCTGTTAACATAGCTATTTTATGTTTCACTTTTTTCATTTCCTGAAGAGTATTTGTAGTAACTCTTGAAATTTGTTTAAAATGTACAGACATATATTTTACTGTTTAATAGACGATTTTTTAACAGGAACTCTAAGTTCATCAATTTCAGGAAAATATTTTTCCTGATTATTTTCTGATGGTTTAAAAATAGGCTCCTGTATTTTTATATCATTGTTTTGTTTTACAAGCTCTTCTTTACTTTCTGTTTTATTTTTAGTTGACCTCAATTCGTCAACTTTTTCAATTTTTTCGGATAAATTAGATTCTTCTACTTTTATTTCCTTAGCATTTTTAGCCATTTTTTTTTCAACTTTTTCCTCCTTAATTATTCCGTCCTTGGAATTGGGTGAAATATTTACTTTATCCTGTTCATTTTTAGTGTTATTTAGCTTCAATTCCAATTGTTCTAACTTCCTTTTTAATTCATCTCTTTCTGTAGTTACAGCATTTAGTTTTTGAGTATTTAAGTCGGTTTCAGATTTAGTATCGTTGGTTGCAGAAGTAACAGAATTATTTTCATAATCCGTAACAATTGTTTTTAATTCTTTATTCTCCTGCATTAAAACCTCAATTCTTTTTTCCATTGTATGCATTATCTCCACCATATTTTGATCCTTGGTATTAAACTTTTTTTCAATCAATTCCTTTCTTAAATTTTCGTTTTGTTTTTCTAACGAATCAATACGTTCAACTAACTTTTTTACAGGAATAGTAGACGGCTTTCCTGGAATTGTTAAATCATACACATTATAATAATCCATTTTAGCCAGAGATAATGGTCCAATTATAACACCATATCTACCTCCTTCAAATCTATCATCCGAGAACGAAAAAATTAATTTATCTTGAACATAAATTTCGTAAAAATAATTATAACATTTAATTTCAATTTTTTGATAAATTTCAGCAGGTTTCAACAACTTAGATTTTACCCAAGAATCCGATATTACGTTACCTTGTAAATCCCTAACTCTAAATTCTTTTTTTCGATTAAATTCGAATATTAAAGCATTTTTTCCTCCATTATTCATCGCAAACAAAACACCAACACTTTGAGAAATATTATCCGATGGACCCAACATTAGTTTACATTTAATAGCGAAATCTGGCTTAGTTTTGGGCTGTTTTGCCATAATTGCTGTATAACCATTAATTTTATGCTCCATATAATAGTATCCATCACCATATGTTGCCCAAAATTTAGCATCAGCTTTACCAGTTCGAGGAAAATTATCACTTGGATCAACAAAATACTCAGAAAAAACTAACTTTAATTCCTCACCAATTATTTTAGATTGAGAAAACAGAAAAGATGAATAAAAAATTAAAACACTAAAAACTAAACCTTTAAACATAATTACCTATTAAATTTCGCCACGATATTTTCGTAGCCGTTACCATCATCTACTCTATAATTAAAATCAATTGTATTATCCGATTGTAAACTTCCAGAACAATTATCAAAATAATAAGTTTCTACTTGTTGAGCATCTAAAATTAATGATTTAGCAGCAACAGTACTTACTTTTACTTTAACAAACAAATCCTCACCAATATCATGAAAATTATAAATCAAAATGAATGCATCGTCTTTCAAATCTTTTTCCACCTCAACATCAAAACTCACTTTATTATCTCCAGCAACTTCCGTAACCACCCATTCACCTAAAAATCGATCTCTTGAATCGCCTAAATCATCCTCTTTTTTTTCACAAGAAACAATAAAAATAATACTAAAAAAAATAGATAAATATTTAAACATAATTTAAACTAAGTTGATTAAGCAATTATCGTTTTTTAAAATCTCCATTCTTTCTTTGTTATCATAAGCTAATTTTATTCTATCAAACTCCTGATTGTTTTTGACACTAAAATCCTTACGCAATTTTCCCTCAACAAACCTTCTTAATTCCACCTCATTTTCTATTTGTAAACCAGGAATTTCTGTAGGTTTACCATCCTCACCCATTGCTACAAAAGTAAAATAAGAAGTATTTGTGTGTTTAATTGTTTTTTTTGTAAAATTTTCTGTAACCACCTTAATTCCTATGGTCAAAGAAGTTTTTCCCACATAATTTACCGAAGCGAATAAAGAAACCAAATCGCCCACTTCAACAGGAGCCATAAACGAAACACCACTTACATTTACCGTAACACAATACTTTCCTGTGTGTTTAGAAGCACAAACATAAGCCACTTTATCCATTAAAGATAAAATTATTCCGCCATGCACCTTTCCTCCAAAATTTGCATAAGAAGGAATCATTAACTCCGTTAAAACTACCTCCGAATCCGAAACTTTTTTGTATTCCATTACGAGTTTAAAATATCGGGTAAAGCTAAATTATATTCCTGAATAATTTCGTCGATAAAACCATAACTTTCGTTATCAATACGCATTTCACCTTTGGTTACATGTCCTAACATTAAAGCAGGTGCATTTTCCTTAGCTAGCAAATCTAAAAATAAATCTAAATCATCTTCGTTTATAGTTATTACTGCCCTCGATTGCGATTCGCCAAACAAAAAGGCATCTCTTCTAAACTCAATTGGTAAAGTAATATCAAAACCTAACTGATTATGTAAACACATTTCGAATAAGGACATAAACAAACCGCCATTGGCAACGCTATGACAACTTTTTACAACACCCGAAGCAATTAAATCGCGTAATGCCTGATGCGTTTTTAATTCGTTATCCAAATCTAAAAAAGGAGCTGGGGCGTTTTGAACACCATGGTAAGCCTGTAAATAATTGGAACAACTGATATCATTTTGTCCTTTACCAACCATAAAAATCAAATCCCCTTTTGTTTTAAAAGGAATATCAATTTGTGTACGTAAATTATCTAAAATACCCATTGCAGCAATAGTAACCGCATTTCCAGAAATTTCTTTACGTTGATCAAAAACCAAATCGTTGCTATTTACCGAAACTTTTAACGTACTAGCAGCTTTTTGAATCCCTTCAATAGCTGCTAAAAATGTTTTTTTAACACCTTCATCTTGTATATTCCCAAAATTTAAATCAGCACTTATAGCCAAAGGGCGAGCACCCGAGCAAACAATTTTACGCAAAGCCTCCGCAACAGCAATCATTGCACCTTTTTCGGGGTCCGACTCTAAAAATTTAATATTTCCAGCCGTAGCAATCGCAATTCCTTTTTCGGTTCCAGTTATTGGAGAAATACCTGCATCACTAGTTGGATTATTTCCGAAGTTTGGATTTAACTTATTCATTACCCAAGATTTAGAAGTTAAATCGGGGTGTAAAATTAAAATATCAATAACATCCTTTAAATTTAAAGGCTCTTGTAAATTATTTAAATCAATTGCAGTCATTATGTTTAATTTTTTCAGTAAAGTGTACTAAGTTAAATATTATGTTTTTTAAAAAAAATTTTTGTGCACAAATATCACAAAACAGATAAAATTGCCTCACTTTTTTTATTACATTCCAACCATTCCTTTTCACAAACCGAATCGGATGTTATTCCTCCGCCCGAATAAGCCACAACTTTATTTTCAAAAATTTCTGCGCATCTAAGATTAATAAAATAATATATATCCTTATTAATTTTAACACCTATGTACCCACAATAATAACGTCTTAAATGTTTTTCAACAGATTTAATTACGTCAATACTATTTTGTTTTGGAAATCCCGAAATTGCAGGAGTAGGATGAAAATCTTTTAAAAAACTTTGCAACAACGCATCATCAAAATTATTAATAGTAAAAGTATTCGCTAAATGATAAATTGCGCCAGATTGTAAAGTTTCTAATTTAGATTGCATAAAATCCAGTTGATACTTTTTTAAAATTCCTGTAATATAATCCGCTACAATTTTTTGTTCCTCAAATTCTTTATTTGTCCAATTGTCGTTTAACAAAAACTTAGTTCCAGCCAAGGCTATAGTTTGTGCCCTTTGATTTTGTTTTTTGATTAGTAACTCCGGACTAGCCCCAATCCATGTTCCAGAATTTTCGGTTGAAAAAAAATAAATAAAAGCATTAGGATTTTTAACTCTTAATCTTGTTAAAATATTCTTTATTTGAGCAAAATCTAATTTAATATCTTTAACAGTTAATTTCGATAAAATTACTTTAGAAACTACACCCAATTGGATTTGGTTTTGAATTTGAAAAAATGCCTGTTCGTAATCATTAAAATCTGTGGATTTTACATCTGTTTTATTTGATTGCCAACTTGTTTGTAATTTATGCAAATCAACTTGTTGAACAGTTCCCTTAAATGAAACTGGAGAAGCTTGATTTTCAAAAGCAATAAAATCGAAAAAACTATCCCCTTCCCCAATTATAAAGCGAAAAAATGCATTAGATTTTGGTAAACTAAAAACAATACAATTATCCATTTTAGTTAATTTGAATGAT